>OLSO01000554.1_pt1 | contig 35650 bp, 36 predicted proteins | sample 1672441 | NCBI WGS metagenome assembly OLSO01 (sample SAMEA3136686, study PRJEB25190) | human gut metagenome | biome: human gut; feature: human-associated habitat; material: faeces | place: Austria | collected 2013 | reverse complement strand
TGTATATCTTGATTATCAATTGAAATATGACCACTTGTTACATCATAAAAACGTAGCAATAGATTGAGTAAAGTTGATTTCCCGCTACCAGACATACCTACAATTGCAATTTTTTCTCCCTTTTGAATTTTCAAAGATAAATTATTAAAAATTAATAAAAAAGAAGTTATAGAAACTTTAAAAATTGACCAATATACATTAGATGATATTATTGATTGTTTAATTAAACCAAATCGTTCAATTAGAGATCAATATCAAACACCACTTTTAAAAAAAGATATTCTTCATATAGAAGATCTAAAACCAGGAATGGTTTTAGAAGGAACTGTTAGAAATGTTGTTGATTTTGGAGCTTTTGTGGATATTGGCTTAAAAAATGATGGTTTAGTGCATATATCAAAAATGTCAAAACAAAGAATTAAACATCCATTAGATGTTTTAAGTATAGGGGATATTGTAGAAGTCAATGTCATAGATGTTGATTTAAATAAAAAAAGAGTAAGTTTAAGTATGATCTAGGTGATGATGTGTATAGAATATATGCTTTGATATTATGTTTATGTCTTGTGGGATGTACACAAAAAAAAGATATCGAGGTATCAACTCAAAAGGAAAATTTTAGTTATGAAGAGGTTTCAGAAAATTTTTCAAAGTTGCAATGTGGGGATATTATTAATATTGAAAATAGTCATTATATTTCAAATATTGCGATTCCTGGTAGGTGGAAACATACACTTATCTATTTAGGAAGTTTAAAACAAGTTCAAGAACTTTTGGATACTTCTTTTCCATATTATGAAAAAATCATGAAGATGTATAAAACGCAAAAGGAAATACTTGTTTTAGATGCAAATGTTGGAGGTGTACAGATACGTACCTTTGATCAAATGGCTAATTTAAAAAATGAGTCTTATTTAAAAGCCATGACATGTTTTCGTTTTTTAAAAGAGAATACTTTTATTAAAGATTTTTTGAAAAATGCTTTAGATTATTTAAATTATCCTTATGATTATCAAATGGATTTATCAAGTGATCAAGAATTATATTGTAGTGAGCTGGTGGTTTGTTCATTAAAAAAAATGAATATCACTCTTTCTAAACAAACACAAGTTTTTAAATATCGTATTATTTCACCAACAGATTTAATAGAAGAACTTGTAGAAAAAAAATTGGTGAAAAATGTTTTAATTTTAGAATAATATGGTTGTCTAGATAAGCAATATGATGTAAAATATTAAGTAGATAAAAAAAAGGAGAAGAAGTGTTCATGGCTATTGGTATTGTAAAGAATTTTAACAAAGATAAAGGTTTTGGATTTATCAACATGGAAGGTGAAGAAAGAGATATTTTCTTCCACTATTCACAACTTGTTCAAGAAGGATTTAAAACAATTGATCCTGGACAAAAGGTTGAGTTTGAATTAGTTGAAGGAGATCGTGGTCTTCAAGCACATCAAGTTGTTAAAATTACTGAATAAGGACAGTGTCCTTATTCTTTTGTTTTAAGGAGGTATTTTATGAACGATACAAAAAAGGGAATGTTATTTATTATGATGGCAGCATTCTTTTTTGCAAGTATGAATGTTTTTGTTAAGTTATCAGGTGATTTATCATCTATTCAAAAAAGTTTTTTTCGTAATTTAATTGCAGCACTTTTTGCATTTATTATTCTAATTAAAAGTAAAGAAGGTTTTACCTATCAAAAGAAGGATATACCGATGTTGCTTTTACGTTCTACTTTTGGAACGATAGGTATCTTATGTAATTTTTATGCAGTAGATCATTTATTAGTAAGTGATGCATCTATGCTTAATAAGTTATCACCATTTTTCGTTATTATCTTTTCTTCATTATTTTTAAAAGAAAAAGCAAATACGATTCAAAAAGTAACAGTTGTGATTGCTTTTATAGGAAGTTTATTTGTAATTAAACCTTCTATTCATTTTGTAAGTAATATCAATTCGTTTATTGGAGTTTTAGGAGCGATGGGAGCAGGGATTGCTTATACCTGTGTTAGAAAATTAGGACAACAAGGTGTTGCTGGAGCAAAAATTGTTTTCTTTTTCTCATTATTTTCATGTTTATCTGTTGTACCTTATTTAATTTTTCATTTTCAACCTATGACACTTCAACAAATTGGTTGTTTACTCATGGCAGGATTAATGGCAGCAGGAGGACAATTTTCAATTACGAATGCTTATACATATGCACCTGCTAAAGAAATATCGATTTATGATTATACACAAGTTATTTTTGCAGCTCTACTTGGATTTTTCTTATTAAATCAAGTACCTGATGTTTATAGTGTAATCGGTTATATAATTATCATTGGAGTTGCTTTTTGGAATTTTATGAAACAAAAAAGATGCGTTTAGTGACGCATCTTTTGCCCTAATTGGATACTTCTTGCAAGCCTAAAAGCAGCTTTATAAACATTTTCACCAGCATTTTCTAAAGCTTCTTCTAAAGGACAACAATGATCGATACAACTTTCAATCGTGGTAATACAATCATAAATATCACCAACATTTTCTCCAATAGAGCCAACAATACAAACTGTGTCAACACCATATTTTTTTGCTCTTTGACTCACTCCAGTAGGTACTTTTCCATACATTGATTGATGATCAATACGTCCTTCACCGCTAATAACAAGATCACAATCTTTGACGTATTCATCAAAATGAACAACATCTAAAACAGTTTCAATTCCACTTTGTAGTTTAGCATTTAAAAACGTCATTAAACTAAATCCCAAACCACCAGCAGCTCCAGAACCAGCTTCTTCACTATAATCTTGATAGCCTTTTTTAATACATATTTCTACAAGATGTTTTAATCCTTGATCTAAAAATTGAATATCCTTTTCATTAGCTCCTTTTTGAGGGCCATAGATAGTACTGGCACCTGTTTTACCACAAAGTGGATTTGTTACATCACACATGACGATGATTTGTGTATCTTTTATTCGAGAATCAAGTTGATGAGTATCAATATCTTCAATGAAAGGTAAGTTTTCAGGAATAGGTTCTAAAACTTGGTGATTTTTATCTAAAAAACGAATTCCTAAATGATGAGCCATTCCAATCCCACCATCATTGGTAGCTGAACCGCCAATTCCAAGATAGATTTTTTGACAATGACGATCTAGTGCATCTTTAATAAGTTCACCAGTTCCTTTTGTATTTGCTTCTCTAATTTTCTTTTCTTTAACAAGAGGCAGTCCAGAAGCACTTGCCATTTCAATAATAGCTCCTTGACTAGTGATACCATAGCTTGCTTGAATAGGCTCTTGTAAGGCATTATGACAGTCAATTGTTACATATTGACCATTTAAGGATTCAACAATAGCTTGTGTTGTTCCTTCTCCTCCATCAGCCATTGATAGCGTTTTAAAAGAAACATCTTCAAAAACTTCTTTAAATCCTTTTTGAATACTTTTAGATACTTCTGAAGAAGATAAACTTCCTTTATAAGAATCACTTGCAATTAATATTTTCATAGAAACCTCCTAAAGTGTAACATAACGATGAATGTGTAAATAATAAACAATAGCTTCCACTTCTTTATTTGGAAACATTTGCTTCATAATCTTTTTATAATAATACATTTGACCTTGATGAAGTTCTTTTAAGAGTTCATCAGAACTATTTTTAGCTAATGTATCTGTCTTATAATCAATGATTGTTATTTTATCTTCGTTAATACATAAAACGTCAAAAATACCATGAATAATTTGTTTATTTTCATTTAAAAATGAAAATTCTTTTTCTTTATAACAATATGAACTTTTTAACATCAATTGATAAATATCACTTTCAATAAAGCTTTCTAAATGAACCTTATATTGATTTAAAAGAGTTCTCGCTTCTTCATTAAATAAAGATCTTTGTATAATATTTTGAAAACATTCTTCAAAATTTAATTCTTTATCTAAAGGATATAATTCTAAAAATAAATGAACAAGAGTTCCTCGATCAGTTGCTTTCATTGATGATTCATTTTCTTCATCATCTCTTTCAAAAAAACGATTTCCATCATCAATAATAGAAGTAACTGCTACTGTTTTATCAAAAGGTTCTTTGTTTTGATAATTAAATTGACTATTTTTTAAATAAAGTTCTCGATCATTATTTTCTATTTGACTTGTTGGATAGATATATTCATCAATTGTATGAACATCAACAATTGATGTATGAAATTTAGAATGACAGGTATTAAGTTGCATCGTGTTTTCTTGATAAAGTTTTAATTGTAAAGCGTTATTTTTTACTTGATCCAAATCATAATAATTTTTAATTTTTTCATCAAATAATGATAAATCAATACATTGTTGAATAAAATCAGGATGACGTATTAAAGCAAGCATGATCCAATTCAACATTTGATTTGATTTACGAATCGTTGCAGGTAAAAGATGACATGAAGCATCCAGCGCATAATCAATGACTTGTTTTTGCCATTTTTCAATCATATTAATCTCTTTTAAACCCCCCGTTAAAATCAACTTTTGAGATGCTCTTGTAAGAGCTACATAAAGAATACGCATTTCTTCATTAATGGTTTCATTATCAAGAACTGTTGAAAAGATACCACGTAAAGGATGTGGATATTCAATAAGGACATTTTGAAAATCTCCTAAATCTTGTTTTTGATGAGGATTTAAAATGATTCCTAAATTTTTATCTTGAATTAAAGGTGCTTTTCCATCAGCAAAATTAAATTGATGGTTCATTTGATTAACGATTACGATAGGAAATTCAAGTCCCTTTGATTGATGGATCGTCATAAAAGTAACAGCATCACCATCACTTGAAAGGGTAGCAGGTTTATAATCAATTCCTAAAGTCATTGTTTGTTCAAATTTATGAACAATTTGATATAAAGAAAGATCTTCATCTGCTTTCAACATTTCAATTAAAAGTTGAACATTGGCATAGCGTTGTTTACCATTATAAAGAGAACTGATAAATAGATCATATTCGTTTTCTTTAATAAATTTTTCTAAAACTTCATATACTGGATGATTTCTAGCAAATTCTTGCATTTTATGATAATAGTTTAAAAAATCAATCGCTTCTTGATCGGCTGCTTGTTTTAAAGATTCATACATAGATGTATTTTCTATTTTATGAAGGTAAAGCCAGTTTTCATCAAAGCATGTTTTTTTATAATTTCCTTTAAGCAATGAAATAAGTGCCAAATCATCTAAACAATTATCTAATGCTTTTAAAAAGTAAACACAATCTAAAATTTCATTACTTTCAAAAAATCCTTTAGTAAGAACAATTAAATTCGGAATAGAAATAGCATCAAAGACCTTTTTATAAGTTATAAAATTAGCAACATTTCTCATCAAAACAACAACATCTTGATACTTTGCCAAACGATTTCCAGTATAAAAATCAAGTTCAAGATGACCAACCATCTCATGAATTTTTTTTCCAATCATTTTTGCTTCATATTCAATCATATCCACTGTTTCATCTTCGGGTTTTAAAACCAGCATAATTTCACTATCGAAACGTTTTTCTTGATCGTAACGTAACATGGCTTGTTGTAATTTTTCATCAGTATCACATTTTTCTTTTCGTAAAAAGTCGTAATTTAGTTGGGCATGAGGATCATTGTCGTATTCCAAACCACCATAACGACGATCCATAATCGCATTAAAGATATAGTTAATACTATCTAAAACAATTTTATTTGAACGATAATTGAATTTTAAATCGATTCTTTGATTATTATCTTCAAGACCATAAGTGAGATATTTTTCATTAAAAATATCTAAATCCGCTTTTCTAAAACGATAAATCGATTGTTTCATATCCCCAACCATAAAACGATTAATTTCAGGTTCTTGAAAACGAGAAATTAATAAAATCAAATTTTCTTGAATTTCATTTGTATCTTGGTATTCGTCAATCATAATTTCATGAAATTGTTGATAAAGAGTTTGAGCAACCCCTTGATTTTCACTTAATAATTGAAGGGTATATTGTTCAAGGTCATTAAAATCTAAATAAGAAAGAGATTTTTTATAAGCTTGGTATTCTTTTTGAAATTCTTTAAGATATTTTAAATAGATTTCTAAATGGCGATAAGAAACTTTTAAAACCTCACTTAATTCTTCAATCGAAGAAGGCATACATTTTTGATAAGCTTTACTAAAAGTGTTTTTAGTTTGATCTAATAAGGATTTATATGTTTCTTTGATTGAATCATCAACATCTTTATAACTAGCTGCGCGATGTTTTTCAATTTCTATACCCATTGAAAAATATTTTCCTTGATTAAAACATTCTTTTAAATTTTGAAAATAATTTTCTAAAACAGTATGTGGTGCAGGTAATTTCTTTGTTTCTTCAAAGTAAAAACCTAAACCATATGTTTGACAATAATCTTCAAGCTTTAAATAACTATCATAGGCTTCTTGAAAAGCTTCGTGTAATATTTTTTTTAATGGTTTTTCAAAAGGCGTATCTTCAATTGTTTGATCATTGATGACACGATCATAAAGTTTTATTTTCACTTGATCTAAATAATCATCAAAATGATAAACAGTATGTGATAAATTATCTAATTGAAAAAGAATTTCTTTAAAAGAATTAAATTGATAACCAGTATAATTTTCTTGATAAAAATCATAAAATTCTTTTTCTTGAACCCATTTTTCAAGACATTGATTTAAAATATTTTCTTTAATTAAAGTAGGGTTTTCAAGAATTTCAAACTTAGAATCCAAATGAATTGTATAGCCATATTGACTTAATAAATCACTACAAAAAGAATGGAAATTTGTAATATAAGCATCATTTAATAATATCTTTTGTTTTTCTAAATGTACTTTTAAAGAATCATCAACAATATGAATTCTTTTATTTAAACTTTCTACGAGTCTTTGTTTCATTTCTAAAGCAGCTGCTTTCGTAAAAGTTAAAACAAGTAAAGAATCTACACTTACATGATCATCTTCAATTAAAGACATCATACGATTAACAAGAATTTTTGTTTTTCCAGAACCAGCAGGTGCTGAAACTAAAATAGAACTTCCACGACTATAAACAGCGAGATTTTGTTCATCATTTAAACTTTTATCTTTCTTCATTTTGACCTCCTAATTCAATTTGATGATCTTCATTATAGAAAATATCATAATTACAAATGGCTTTATAATGACAAAAACGACAAGGATTAATATGCATATCAATGTTTGGATTATCACTACGTGTTGGATAAATACGAATATCTCCAGTAATCATTTGTTGGTAAAGACTTTGAATGTGTAAAGTGATTTCTTGTAAAAGGGTATCTAATTCATCATGAGAAATAATTTTAGCGTTACTATAAGGACTACCATCTTTTTTAAGTTTGATCTTGATAATATCACTTTCTTGTTCCATTTCATGATCAATTTCTAAATAAGTGTCATCTACACTATAGCCATCCATTTTATAAAGTTTAAAAAAACTTTCAGGATCTTGTTTTTCTAAAATAGAAATCTCACTTTTTAACATTCTTTTCTTTGTATTAAAATACAAAACAGCGCCTTTATCATAGTTTTTATTCTTTGATAACATTTCTAAATAAATCAACATTTGCATATTAAATCCTAAACGTGCTAGTTCTAAATTCAATACTTTATTCGAAGATTTATAATCAATGACTTTTAAATAATTTTGATATAAATCTACACGATCAATAAAACCTTTAAGTTCAATATCTTGAATCTTATCATAAACTCTTTCTTCACAAGCAGAGAGTTCAAATAAACCATGTTGCATCTGTTTTGCTAGAACAATAATTGTATTATATAAATCATCTTCAATCAGTTTTAAAAAGAATTGATTTTTTTTCAAAGTATATTTCTTTAACATATGAGTCTTTAAATAGTTTTGAATATTTAAATGAATATCTTCTTTTAAGGAATCAAAGTTTTTAGCTTGATAGTTATTGAAATAATGATGATTTTTTTCTAAAACATAATGAACTAAAGTACCGATTTCATTACTTTGTATTAAAGAATTATTTATAGAATCTACTTTTAACATATATTGTAGATAGTATTTATAAGGGCATTGGTTATAGACCTCTAATTTACTTGCGGAAAGAGGATTATGTTGATGATTGATATGCATTGGTAATACTTGATGATGGGATTGTTTGTAAACCAAGAGATGATGATTTAAAACAGATAACGAATCATCTTGATGTCCTTTTAAATAATAATCTTCTTTTAATGAAGGATGAATAAGTATATGTTTTTTAAAAGTTGGTATCGTAAATAATTTCGTTAATTTTTGAATAATCGATGAAACAACCAAATCTCCACCATTTAAATCTCTTAATGCATAACTTAAAATGATTTTTTGATGGTGACAAGAAAAAAGATGTCTTAAAGTATTTTGATGTTTATTTAGTGCATCATAGGTTGTAGGATACTTTAATGCAAGTGCTTCTTGATTTAAAAGTAAATTGGTATTTTTAAATTCTTGAGGAATAATTGTTTCATTTAAACCTAAACAATAAACATATTTTGCTTGTAAGAGTTCACTGTAAGGTTGATTGTAATTAAGTAAATAAAGACTGTCATAGCTTTCCTTAAGAGAATGTGTTTTTTTAGAAAACATTTCTTGAAGTAAACTTAAATATTCTTTTAAAGAAAGAGGTTCAGTTCCTTCAAGTTTTAAACTTGAAAGTAAAGCATAAACAAGTTCATTTTTACAAAAAGAGTGTTCAATAAAATCAATCAAAGATAAAGAATAGGATGATAAATCATGACCTTGAATCTTTAAAACTGCTTTTTTTAATGCTAGATAATTTTCATCATCAATAAAACCTTGTAAAGTATATAAATTTTTTAAATAAGATACATATTGATGATCTTGAAAATTTAATAAATATAAAGAACTGATTGCATCTAAAAGATATGTTTCATCTTTACTTAGGCAATATTGTAAAAGCATATTAACGACTTGAAAAGCTTGATTAGTGATTGTTTCTTTTCGATTATATGCAAGGTTAAATTGATCTAAAATACGACAAAGATGACGATAATAATCATCATTTGGGTAATAAATCACAAAATCACGTAAAGCATTTTCTTTAAGTAATGTATTAATATCAAAAACAACTTGTTTGACTTCTTCTTGAATCGTTGATGCTTTTAAGATTTGATAAGAATGTTCAAAATCACTTTTTGTATGTGATGAATCAAATAAATGATTTGTGACATAACCTGTATAATCAAGAATTTCATTTTCTTTTGTATCTTGATAAATAAAAACATGACCATATTGATCAAGCTTTTGAATAAGTGCTTGATTTTTAGGAATTGTTATTTGATTTGTTAGAAAATAATAATAATTGTGGCACTTTTCATCAATAAGTGAATAAATAAGATCATGTTCTAAAAAATGAGTTTGATCAAATTGATGATATAAATTGAAAAGTGTTTTAATTTTTTCTTTTGATAAATCTGGTAACTCTTTTGTTGTTTCTTGAATATTATAAAGATAGAAATTTTTAAAAATATCTAATATTTGTTTAGCTGTTAAAACATGATTAGCGCTTAAATGAAATAAAGAAGAGGTATCTTCTTTATTCATTTTAATAATTTCTAAAAGATTTTGAATATCTGTTTTTTTTCTAAAATCTTGATGATATATTTGTAGAATCTTTTGATAAAACGACGATAATGTCATGAGTTCAATATTAAAAAGGGTATCTGTACATTTTAAGAAAATTTCTTCGTAATATTTAGGATCATCAACAATGACGTAATGAATAGCAAAAGGATTTTCTTTTGCAGAGTGTAAACAATCATTTATGATTTGTTTCATTGTTGAACTATAGTGATTTGAGTTATAAATATGCATAATGTCACCTCTTGCTTTATTTTATCATAGATAGATTTAAATATTTAGTGAAAACTCTTATTAAAAGGATAAAATACGGAGTTAATAAAAAAAGAACTGCAAGCAGTTCTAAATTCTTTCGACTTCATCAAGCCATATTTGAACATTGGCATCACTTGGCATACGCCAATCACCACGAGGTGATAAAGCGACAGATCCAACTTTTGGACCATCGGGGATACAACTACGTTTAAATTGTTGACTAAAGAAACGCCAGTAGAATAAACGTAACCATTTTTTAATTGTATCTTTATCGTATTTATCTTTGAAGGCAAGTTTTGTCTTTTTATAAAGTTTACGAGGTTCATCACCAAAACGTACCATATGATAAATAAAGAAATCATGGAGTTCATAAGGACCAACGATATCTTCTGTTTTTTGAACAATTTTATCATCTTCTTGAGGAAGAAGTTCAGGAGATACAGGAGTATCTAAAACATCTTGTAAAATTGTTTCAAGAACTTGACCTTTATAAAGAGAAGAAACATAGTCCACAAGATAACGCACAAGTGTTTTAGGAACCGAAACATTGACAGCGTACATGGACATATGATCACCATTATAAGTTGACCAACCTAAAGCAACTTCGCTTAAATCACCTGTTCCAATGACAAGTCCACCAATTTGATTTGCTTTATTCATTAAGATTTCAGTACGTTCACGGGCTTGAACATTTTCATAAGTAACATCATGTACATTTTCATCTTGATCAATATTTTTAAATTGCATTCTTACAACTTCAGCAATATTGACAGTTTGACTTGTCACTCCAAGTTCTTCCATGAGACCTAAAGCGTTATTTTTTGTACGTGATGTTGTTCCAAAACAAGGCATGGTAATTGCATAAATATTCTTTTTATCATAACCTAATTTTTCAAATGCCATGACACAAACAAGGAGTGCAAGCGTTGAATCTAAGCCACCTGAAATACCAATTACGACTTTATTTATATGAGTAGCTTTTAATCTTTGCATTAAACCTCTTGTTTGAATTTCAAAGACTTCTTTACAACGTAATTCTCGAAGGGCAGGATTACTTGGTACAAAAGGATGAGGATCATAGTAATGATTTGTTTCAATATCAATCAAATCCATATCAAAGTAAACATAGTCATAATCATGATGAGATTGATAAGTTGTCATCTTTCTTCTTTCACTAATAAGTTTTTCAACATCTAAATCACCATAAATCACTTCAGCATCAAAACCAGTACTTTCATTAATAATCGTTCCATTTTCACAAATTAAATGATGCCCAGAGAAAACTACATCGGTTGTACTTTCTCCACTTCCTGCATTACTATAAACATATCCTGAAACAAGTTTTGCTGATTGCATTGAAACAAGGTTTCTTCGATAATCTTTTTTAGCAGTTAATTCATTGCTGGCAGATGTATTGCAAATGACCGTTGCTCCATTTAAAGCAAGTTCATTACTTGGCGCATTTGGAAGCCATAAATCTTCACAAATTTCTACACCTAATGTAAAACTTGGTAAATTTTGACAAGCAAAAACTACTTTACGCCCAAATAAAACAATTTGTCCAAAAAGCTCAATTTCAATATTATCTTCAAAACAAGATGTAAAACGTCTGCCTTCGTAATATTCATTATAATTTGGAATATGATATTTAGGAACAATTCCTAAAATATTTCCATCATATAAAATAGCAGATACATTATATAAATTATTTTGATAATGAAAAGGTAAACCAATAACGACAATTTGTTGGTGTCCTTTTGTATCATGCATAATTTCTTCTAATTGAACAAGACATTCATTTAAAAGACGATTTTGTAAAAATAAATCTTCTAAAGTATAACCACTTAAAACAAGTTCAGGAAAAACAACCACTTGTGCTTTCTTTTCTCTTGTTTCTTTTAAGACCTTTTTAATTTCATTAGCATTATGTTTAACATTGCCAATAAGTGTATCAATTGATGCACTGGCAACTCTTATATATCCATCTTTCATAAAATTCCTCCATTTGTCCTTATTATAACAAAAACATAATTATTTTAGCATATCATTATGCAAAATATTCAAAATCTTTATAATAAAAGAAGAAGGAGAAATTTATGAATACATTATTATATCCATTATTTGGAACCTTATTTACATTTTTAATGACTACTTTAGGAAGTGCGTTGGTTTTTTTCTTTAAAGATGAAATCAAAGATTTTTATCAACAACTTTTTTTAGGATTTGCGGCAGGTATTATGATTGCAGCCTCTGTTTGGTCTTTATTGATTCCTTCCATGGAAATGGCGGAAGCCAATGGTCAAAATAGTGCGCTTATTTTAGGTGGAGGATTTATCATTGGAGCTTTATTCTTGCTTTTTTTAGATCATGTGATTCCACATCAACACTTAAATGAAGACAAGCCTGAAGGTCCTAAAAGTATGTTGGGGAAAAATACGATGCTTGTTTTAGCAGTCACTTTACATAATATTCCTGAAGGATTTGCGGTAGGTTTGACTTTTGCGATTGCAGCAAGTAATTCGAGTATTACATTTGCTTCTGCACTTGCTTTAGCTCTTGGAATTGGACTTCAAAATTTACCTGAAGGAGCAGCTATTTCTCTTCCTTTAAAACAGGAAGGAATGTCACGTACAAAGGCTTTTGTTTATGGAAGTCTTTCAGGAATTGTTGAACCCATTGCAGGAGTTATTGCTGGTTTTACAATTCATATTATGCAAACAATATTACCTATTTGTTTATCATTTGCTGCAGGAGCGATGATGTATGTTGTAGTAGAAGAACTCATTCCAGAAGCACAGCTTGGTAAACATAGTCATGTCGGAACTTTTGGTGTTTTGAGTGGTTTTGTGATCATGATGTTAATGGATGTTTTTTTAGGATAAGAGGAGATTAAAATGTTCTATTTTTTATTTATGATTTTGATGTTTTACATTTTTGGAAAATTATTTTTCTTTGGCTTAAAGGCAGCTTGGGGACTTTCAAAATTTGTTTTAACGATTATTTTATTGCCGATTACTTTAATGGTGATGGTCTCATGTGGTTTGCTTTATTTTGCCTTTGTTTTATTAATTGTTGTAGGAATTATAAGCTTTTTTAAAACAAATATCTAAATGTCAACTGATAGTTGACAAAACGAAAAGTAGAGTTGGTAGTACTTTTTGGATAATTGTTCTAAGATAGAAACAGGAGGGAAGTTATGAATTTATCAGAAAAAATAATGATGTTAAGAAAAAAAGAAGGGTGGTCACAAGAAGAACTGGCTAACCATCTTCAAATCTCAAGACAAGCTGTTTCAAAATGGGAGTCAGGTCAATCAATGCCTGATACCGATAAAATTATTCAACTTAGCCAACTCTTTCATGTAACGACAGATTATCTATTATTAGATCAGGAAAATGAAGGGAACATTCAAACAGGGATTTATTTATCTTTGACACAAGTACAAGAATATTTAAAGATTAGAAAACAATCATCTTTAAAAATTGCATTTGCAACCTTTTTATGTGTGATTTCACCTATTCCATTAATTGGTTTTACAACGCTATGTCAGTACCAACGATTTTATATGGCAGAAAATTTAGCAATAAGTATAGGTCTTAGTTTTTTAGTTATTTGTATTACGATAGCAGTTATCTTATTTTGTTTATGTGCTTTTAAAGTTAAAAAATATGATTTTTTAGAAAAAGAAGATTTTTCTCTTGAAAATAGTGTGAAAGAATACGCAGTTAAAGAAAAAGAAGCTTATCAAGATCACTATCACCGTTATCAAATTCTAGGCATTGCTCTATGTATTTTATCAGTTTTACCTATTTTTATCTTTTTAAATTATGAATTTTTAGAAAGTATTGCTGTTTGTTTTCTTTTATTGTTTGTAAGTATTGGTTGTTTTTTTCTTGTTTTAGCAGGAACTTATCAAAATGCATTGGATAAGATTCTACAAACAGGGGATTATACACCTGAACAAAAAAAGAAAAATGCTTTAAAATCAAAAATAAGTGCCATCTATTGGCTTGTTGTGACCGCTATTTTTCTTTATTATACTTTTGGTGAAAATGGTAATGGACAAATACAATATAGTTGGATTATTTGGGCAATAGCTGGTGTTTTATATGGTGTCGTGATGATCATTATAGATTTAATAAGTAGAAGAAGGAATTAAGATGCAAATAGTAGGATATATGATTTTGCTTGTCTTTTATCTTTGTTATTTTATAAAGATGTTTCAACAGAGAAAACAAGGAATTCAAACAGATCATATGGGAAAAGGAAAACAAGGAATTCAAAAGAAGATAGAAATAATGATGAAAGGAGCAACGATTGCTACTTTTATCATAGAAATACTAAGTATTTATTTAAATACAACGACTTTTCCATTGATAATTCGCATCATGGGAATATTTTTAGGAATCATAGGAGATATTGTTTTTATTGCTTCTGTTTTAACAATGAAAGATAGTTGGCGTGTAGGAGTGAGCTATGAAGAAAAAACAGATTTGATTACAGATGGTATTTACCAAATTAGTCGTAATCCAGCCTTTTTAGGTTTTAATCTTGTTTATCTAGGAATGTGTTTAATGTTTTTTAATACAATTTTATTGATTATTTCATTACTTGCAATGATGATGTTTCATCTTCAAATCAAATATGTTGAAGAGCCTTTTTTAAAACAAGAATTCAAAGAACAATACCTTCGATATTACCAACAAGTTAATTGTTATATAGGAAAAAGGACAGGTTTTAAATAACTTGTCCTTTATATGTTTTCTTCAATAAAATGTTCATATTGATTCCAGTATTTTTGATAAATACGTTTCTTTCCATCAAGATTTATTTGATACATTCTAAAAATAACTGGAATATTTTTAGGCATCCAGTGTTCCTTATAAGAATAACAATAATGCATACCTGCTTTTTTCATAACATGACCACTATGAATATTTTTAATATCATGGGTAGCAGTTAAATAATTAAGCTCTTCTTTTTGAGCTTGTTGAATAATGGATTTACAGCTTCACTCACAATTTCTTGATGCCAGTATTCTTTTTTTAGACCATAGCCTAAATCATGACTTTCATCTAAATCAATATTGATATAACCAATGGGAGTATTGTTTTTTTAACAAATAGCGTAAGCGTATCTCTGTTTCTTTTGATAAATAGAAGCATATCTTTCTTGATAAAAGCTTTTAGCTTCATCTAGATTTTTTAAAGGAAACCAAGGAAGAAACTGGTTGACTTCCTTATCAGAAAAAATGTCATAAAAAGCTTCTAAATCATTTTCATTGAATTTTCTTAAAGTCAATCTACGTGTGTTTAATGTTGGGGTATTCATACGGCTTCTTCCTTGCATTTTTGTTGAAGTTTTCTACCAATTGTCAACCACATGGTAATATAACAAGCACCACCACCGATAAAGTTACTGATAGCTTCAGCAATAAAGACACCATTAATACCAATAAATTTTGGTAGAATGACAGTTAAAGGAGCAACAATGATTACTTTTCTAAAGATCGAAAAGAAAATCGCTTGTTTTGATTTTCCTAAACCAACGGCAGTTGATTGTCCAACCATTTGGAAAGTCATCATAAAGAAACCAAAAAAATAAAGATGTAAAGATGTGATACCATGACTAATGATTTTTTGATTATGTGTAAAGATTTGAATGAAAAATTCAGGGAATAGGGTAATTGCAAGCCATATCACAAACATCATTATAAAAGAAACAATTGTGACAAACTTAATACCTGTAAGAACACGTTTATATTCTTTAGCCCCATAGTTATAACCTAAAACTGGTTGACAGGCATTGGCCATTCCTTGACCGGGTAATTGAGCAATTTCACGAATGGAGTTGATAATTGTCATGATGGCGATATAAAGATCTCCACCGTAAGTTTGTAAAGTCGAATTGCAAACAATCGTCACAACAGAATTGGTAATCCCCATCATAAAACCAGCTGTACCAAGTGAAAAAATACGTTTTACATAGTAGAAATTAAGTTTAAAATATTTTTTTCTAAGTTTCAAAATAGTTTGTTTACCTGTTAAAAATTGTAAGGTCCATAAAGCAGAAACACCTTGAGAAATGACGGTCGCAATGGCAGCTCCTTTAACATTCATATGTAAAACAAAGATAAATAGAGGATCTAAAATAATATTTAAAATAGCACCGATAAGAACTGTCATCATTCCGACTTTCGCAAAACCTTGACTATTAATAAAACTATTCATCCCTAGACTTACTAAAACAAAAATAGTTCCAATTAAGTAAATAGATAAATAATCCAAAGCATAACTAATAGTATGTTTACTGGCACCAAAAGCCCATAAAATATCTTCTTTGAAAATAAAACCAACAATCGTAAGAATAATTCCAAAGATGACAAGTAAAGAAAATGAATTACCCATGATTTCTTCAGCGTCATCATTTTTACCTTGACCTCTCGCAATTGAACAAAGAGGGGAACCACCCATACCAAAGAGGTTTGCAAAAGCCATGACAATGGAAATAATTGGTAAACAAATTCCTAGACCACCCATAGCAAGGGTCGCTACATGAGGTATACGTCCAATATAAATACGATCAATAACATTGTATAAAACATTAATGAGTTGAGCGACAATCATTGGTCCCGCAATTGACATAATATGTTTAGGAATACTTCCTATCGCAAAGTTATTTTGTGTTTCCATGTGTATCCTCCTTTTCTAAGGTATTATTCATTTGTTTAAGCAAACTAATAATTTCTCGTTGTTCTTTTTTAGAAAGTCCTTGTAAAATAAATTGGTCGCTTTCTAAACAAATTTGTTTGACAAGTTTTGCTTTTTCTTTTCCAAGTTTAGTTAGATGAATTAGAATAGAACGCTTATCATGATTTTGATTTTTCTTTTCAATATAATTCATCTTTTCCATCTTATTAAGTAAAGAGGTTGTTGTAGATTTATCTACAATACATAGTTTTCCTATTTCTTTAGGAGACAAGGGACCATGCTCATCTAAACATTGAAGGACTTTACTTTGTCCTGGTAAAACATCGATTTGTATTGTTCTTTGATTGATCCATCTTTTTTGATGATTAGAACATTTAAGTAATTGAAAATAAAATTGATCTTCTAACATAAGTGCCTCCTATATAGTTTGGATTCAAACTATATTTTATGCTTCTTTTTTTAGAAGTCAAGACTGATAACTTATTGGTACAAATTTTGGCATTCATAACAAAATGAGTCGTTTTTAAAATAGGAAAGCATTTTTTCTACTTCTTTTAAATTATCATTTTTATTTTTTTCTATGATCCAAGTTTCATTATGATAGGGAATAATAAGTTTGTTGGTTTTTGAAGTAGCATTTTTTAAATAGGATGAAGGAATTTGTACAAGTTGGTTTCCTTTGCGGTCATAAAAAGTTAAGCCTGATTGCCAATAGGCAAGTAAATACATTTTATGGACTCTTTTATAAGTAGCATAAAGTAAGAAAATCATTAAAATGCAACATAAAGTAACCATATCAAAATGATGTATTTGAAATTGAATGAAAATGCATAATAATAAAACGATTATTAAAATAGGACATGCGAATAAAAAAGCATAAGCTTGATAATAACCAGATACAAAAAGATGAGGTTTATTAAAGATCACTGCTTCTTGTTGTATCTTTTTTTGTGATTTTTTGGTAATGATTTTTTCTGTTTGCTTTTCAATCGCTTTGGTTATTAATTCTTGAATTATATGATTCAACATAAAATCACCTCATCTATAAAGTAACATAAAAACAATGGAAGAGGTTACATTTATATATTTTTTATGTTATTGTAAGAAACGGAGGAAATTTTATGGATTATGAATTATTAGAGAAAGCTGCCATGACAAAATATGAAATGTCTAAAAAAGATCCGTTTCGTTTTTTTATAAGAAGTATTGTGGCAGGTCTTTATTTAGGTCTTGCGACCATTTTATCTTATACATTGGCAGTTTTACTTGTAGAACATCATGTAATTGCGGCTAAGATTGCATTTGCGGGAGCTTTTGGAATTGGTTTAGTGATTATTGTTTTACTTGGATCAGAGCTATTTACGGGAAATTGTTTTACCACGATGTTTCCAGTTTACCATAAAAGATTAAAATTTTTAGATATTTTACCAATGTGGGGAATTTGTTATGTAGGAAATTTCGTGGGAATTGCCTTGATTTGTTTTTTATTTATTAAAAGTGGTGTCAATCATGAAGCGATGAATCAATATCTTGCAAACGTCGTTTCTAATAAATTAAGTTTTGATGGTTTAGAACTTTTTATTAAAGGAATTCTATGTAATTTTATTGTATGTGCGGCTGCATTTGTTGGCATGAAACTAAAAGAAGAAATGGCTAAAACATTTATTATGATGATTATTGTCATGACATTTGTTTTACCAGGATTTGAACATAGCATTGCGAATATGGGAACATTTTCTATGACCTTTACCGCTTTGGGTACAAGCATATCTTGGAGTGGAGTAGGATTACATATGTTACTTTCGACTTTAGGAAATATTATTGGGGGAAGCATTCTTCTTGGCTTACCAATCTATTTAATGATTCGACCAAAAAAAACTAGCGAATAAGCTAGATTTTTTTAATAGCATGGTAATTAATGAATTCAATATCTTTCGTCATTTTTTTAACTTTTTGACTACATAAGAGATCTAATTCATGAGCACGTCTTAAATGATAAGAAGATATTTGGTAAAGTTTCCAATCAATCATGGCAGGATGGCACATCAATTCATAATTTTCAACATTTTTATGTAAAATCATATTAATCGTTTCAAAAGTTGCATCTTGATTATAGAAAAGTTCTTCAAAATAAACCGGTTCAAAGTCTTTTTGTAAGTACGTTTCTTGACGAATAGGTAAATCATATTCATGGGCCAGTTTTAAAACGACATCCCTGTTGCTTTTAAGTAAATGAACATGATGATGAGAATCTAAATGGGTTGGTTTATGCCCTGTAATTTTGATGAACTTTTCAATTTGGGCTTTCCATTCTTGATACAGTTCTTCTTGTAATACAATCGCTTCTCGATTTCTATAAGTATCTCTTGATTTGAAATTTCCTTTTTCATCAATAAAGCTAACTTTCGTTAAAGGCTTTCCAACGGTAATATTTAAATGAACTCCTAAACCTAAATTTGGATACGCTTTTGTCATTTCTAAATATTTTTCAATATTTTCCATATTCATCATACAAGTTGTTGAAGTTAAAATACCATCTCTATGTGCTTTTAAAATTCCTAAACATACACCTTCTGATAAACCAAAATCATCAGCGTTAACAATTAATTTTTTAATCATAATGAACCTCCTAAAGATATTATAAAGAAAATAAGTGAACTATGATACAAAAAATGCTAAAATACATACAAAGAAAGTGAGATGAAAATATGAAAGAACTCATAGTGGCGACAACCAATCAAGGAAAAGTTAAAGAAATTCAAGCAATGTTAAAGGATTTAAATATTGAAGTCAAATCTTTAAAAGATGTTTATGATGATGTTCCAGATATTGTTGAAGATGGAAAAACATTTAAAGAAAATGCTTTGATTAAAGCAAAATATGTTGCTGATGATTTACATAAAATTGTTTTAGCGGATGATAGTGGCATTGAAATCGATGCTTTTGGAAAGCTTCCAGGAATCTATTCTGCTCGCTTTTTAGGAAAAGATACCCCTTATCCAATTATCAATCAAGCAATCATTGATGCAATTGAAGGTAAAGAAAGAACATGCCGCTTTGTATGTGCTCTAGCTTTATGTATTCCAGATCAAGAACCTATCTTGATTCAAGAAACATTTGAAGGTGAAATTCATGATCATATTGCCGGGGTCAATGGTTTTGGCTATGATCCGATTTTCTATTTCCCACCTTGTCAAAAAACAAGTGCAGAGATGACTTTAGAAGAAAAAAATAAATACTCACACCGTGCTAAAGCACTTAAAAAATTATATGCAATTTTAAAAGAATTATAGAAGGAGATAAAAATGAACCATATTGTATTAGTACACCCAGCAATTCCTCAAAATACTGGAAATATTATGAGAACATGTGTCGCAACCAATACAGCGTTACATATTATTAAACCTATGTCATTTGAATTAGATGATAAAAAAATGAAAAGAGCGGGGCTTGATTATATTAAAGATTTAGATTTACATGTCTATGAATCTTATGAAGAATTCAAAGCTAAAAACCCAGGAGAATATCATTTTTTTACACGCTATTCAAAACTTTGTTATACGGATCAAGATTATAGTGATAGTTCTAAGGAACATTATTTATTCTTTGGACATGAACATGATGGAATTCCTAAAGAAATTTTAAAAGAAAATTTAGATCGTTGTGTACGTATTCCAATGTCAGATAAAGTAAGAAGTCTTAATTTATCTAACTGTGCAGCGCTTACGATTTATGAAGTTTTAAGACAACAAGATTATCCAAACCTTTCTAAAGTAGAAGTTCAAAAAGGTGAAGAATTTTTATATGACTTATAGTAAAAAAGATATACTGACAAGTATATCTTTAATGCTATTTATCATTTCTTTTTCTGTTGTTTTTGTTGCCTTTTTTAAACCACTTTATTATTTTGATATTCATCATTTAAAACTTGTTGAAAATACACATTATACATATCAACAAATTAAAGAAAATTATCAAATCTTAATACATTATCAATCTATCTTTTATCAAGGAAAACTTGTTTTTAAAGATTTTATCATGTCAAAAGGTGGACGTATTCATTTTGAAGAAGTGAAACGCATTTTTGAAATAATTCAAATAGTATGTTTGCTTACTTTTTGTACAACTTCTTATTTGGTTTATAGACAAATTAAACAAAAAGAATATCGCTTTTTTAAATTGACAGCCATTTTAACGATTGTCATTCCTTTGATTTTAGGCTTCTTTGCTTTTATTGATTTTGATCGTTTATTTGTGATGTTTCATCAATTGGTGTTTAGTAATGATTATTGGCTTTTTAATCCTCGTCTAGATCCAATTATTAATATTTTGCCTGAAAACTTTTTTATGCATTGTTTTATATTGATTGTTTTTATTGTTTTATTCAGTGCATTTATTTGTTATAAAATCTATCAACATTATCAAAAAACGATTCTAGCTATTGATAATCATGAATCGTATACTCTTTAATTTGATTATATTTTTTATAACGTAATGTTTTAAAAAACATATAAATAAGTAAAAGAAGATGAAAAAGACAGATACTCAAATAAATAAGATCACGCAATTGTAAGTATATGTAGTAAAAAAGGCCAATAATGAAGATATCAACAATATAACAATAAAAAGGTATTTGACTAGAAAAGAGTTTGGATTTTTTAAGCATTTTTAACAGCTTTTGACGATCAATTAATAAAATATCATTGACAGCAGCTAATTGATAAGCGGCTTCTGTAAAATAAGAATTGGTAATAACGATTGCTCGATCTAAATGATAGTAAGAAATACCACCATATGCTTGTTGAATAGCGCTGACACCAATATTTTTTTGATATCTTTTACATTGAAATCCATAAGAAACTTGATTCTTTTTGGCAAGAAGATCAATGCCGTAATCACCACTTGCTTGAGTGATTTTGACAGAATGATAACCGCTTTTAATAAGCAATTTTTGAATCAGTAACTCAAATTCAAAGCCAGAAAGTTGATCAATTTTATTTTCATTGATATGTAAACAAAAAATATTTTTATAAAATTGAAAAATCCAATGTATAAGTGTTTTAATAAACCAATAAGGATATAAAAGAAAAATTTTATAAATAAAAGACATAAATTCACCTCTACGTGATTATAACATAAGGAGTATTCTATGAAAAAACTACTTTTTAAAATGATTATAATATTATTAGTTATTATTACTGGTTTTTGTGGGTACTATGGTTATTTAGGCTATCAAATTTACCAAGATAAAATCCAAGAACAATCTTTATCTGAAAGAGTCAATCAACTAAAGAGTAAAGAAGATTATGTAACTCTTGATCAAATTTCACCGATATATAAAGAAGCAGTATTAGAAAGCGAAGATCGACGTTTTTATCAACATGGTCCTGTAGATTATTATGGTTTAGCACGTGCCATGTTTATAAATATTACAACCTTTTCTTTTAAAGAGGGTGGTTCAACTATTACGCAACAACTTGCTAAAAATCTTTGTCTTTCTTTTAAAAAAAATCTTTCACGTAAATTTGCGGAAGTCTTTATCGCTAAAGATTTAGAAGATCACTATAGTAAAGATGAAATTTTAGAAATGTATTTGAATATTACTTATTTAGGTGAAGGAAACTATGGGATTCAAGCAGCAAGTCAATATTATTATCATATTGACGCAATAGATTTAAATAAGCAACAATGTGATATACTAGTTAAAACTTTAAAAAGACCAAGTGTTTATAATCCATCTAAAGTGAATTAAAAGACAGCAATTAAGCTGCCTTTTTTTCTAAACATTTTTCACAGATACCTGACATATTGATATCAATAACATCAATATGATGCTTGTACGTTTTTTCAAATTGTTTAATAATTTTTTTATCATTATTATCAAGATCATAGATTGTTTGGCAACAGTTACACATAAAGTGCATATGTGGTTGAATATTGCCATCATAGTGAACCATGGTATCTCCTAAATCGAGTTTCTTGATTTGTTTTGTTTCAACAAGTTGATTTAAATTACGATATACTGTTCCTAAGCTTAAATGGGGATAATCTACTTTTAAGTCCTGATAAATCATTTCTGCAGTAGGGTGATCGTATCTATGTTTTAAATTGTTGAAAATGAGCTCTCTTTGTTTAGAGTATCGAATCTTAATTTCTTTCATAATTTTCTCCTAATAGTAATGGTTACTATTATTATAAATAAATACCATACATCTGTCAAATTAATCCAAATTGAAGAAATAGTAAACAAAGAATAAAAGAAAGAATTCCATGATAGAGACGAGAAAGAAAATATTTTTTAAAAGAATAGGGAATAGCTTCTAAGAGATTATCAGCTTGCATCATAACGGAAAAACCACTAAAAGAGAGAAAGAAACATACAAAAGGAAGCATTTTTTTGGACTGATGAATGATCTTTAAAGAGCCACTACTAAATTCTAAAATTCCTTTAAGATAATCAAAAGAAAATTGAGGAAAAACATCTTGTAAAAAAGAAACAAAAAATTGGAAAATCAACATATATCCTAAAATAAAGAGGAAAGCATAGACACTGGAAAGAACACTTTTTTTAAAGGCTTTTACAAAAGAAAGATGTGGTTGTTTTAAAGTTTGTCGTACTTGTTTAAAGGTAAGTTTTTTTTGAGGATGGTGATAAAATAGGGCAAGTATGAGACTTGGTAGAAGATGACAAATAAAAATCAAAAGAGAATAGGGTGTGTTTAAGGAAACAAAAATAAAAGAGATGGAACTAAAAGAAGCAATGGAGAGAAGATGTTGAAGTTCATCAAGATCGATATAATGAAGTTCATAAGCTTCTTTAATAATTTTGATATTGGTTGGATAACCACAAAAAAAGGAGACAAAATAAAGAGAGGACATCATTGGTGTCAATGAAAATAAATTATAAAAAGGAATTTGTAAAAAATAAGCAAGGATATCTAAAATACCTAGATTTAAACAAAGTGAAACAAGAATCATAAACGGAAGTAAAGAGGGTAGAAGATTTTTAAAGACAATGGTAATGACATCATGGCTGACATCAACAATTGTTGACATATGAAAAAAAGAAAAAAGTGTTAAAAATGTGACAAAGAGTAAAGTAAAATAGTCATTATATCTTTTCATAGCGTCTCCTAATTGGTAGAATACTTAAAGAGGTGAAAGAATGAAAGCAATCTTAGTATTAACATCAACAAATCCTTTTTATGAAGAAGAATTAAAATCTTTATGTGAGGCGTGTCATATTGAAGTGATTGATGTTGTGATTCAAAAATTAGAAAAAATAAATCCAGCAACGTATATTGGTAAAGGTAAAATTGAAGAAATTAAATTAAAACTTCAAGATGAAATGGTTATCTTTGATGATGAATTGACACCATTACAAGTTAAAAACTTAACGGATTTACTTGAAACAGAAGTTACAGATCGAACAGATTTGATTTTACGTATTTTTGATGAGCGCGCTAAAACAAAAGAAGCTAAATTGCAAGTAGAAATTGCTCGTGATCAGTATTTATTACCACGTCTTGTGGGAATGCAAGAACATATGTCTCATCAACAAGGTGGTTCTGGTTTTAGGGGCTCAGGTGAAAAACAAATTGAACTTGATCGAAGAATCATTGCTAGAAAGCTTGCCCGCTCTCGAAAAGAACTGGCTGAAATCGTCAAACAAAGACAAGTACAAAGACAAAGAAGAAAGAATAACCAAATTCCAGTTATTGCTTTAGTAGGTTATACAAATAGCGGAAAATCGACTTTATTGAATACGTTATGTCCTGATAAACAAAAGAAAGTTTTTGAAAAAGATATGTTATTTGCGACTTTAGAAACATCCACAAGACATATTAAAATAAAAAATCATGGTTGTTTACTTACAGATACTGTTGGTTTTATTGAAAGATTGCCTCATCATTTAATTCAAGCTTTTCGTTCCACTTTAGAAGAAGTAAAAGAAGCAGATCTTTTATTACATGTTGTAGATACAAGTTTTGAAGACTATCAAATGCAAATAGAAACAACCAATGAAGTCTTAAAATCATTAGGGGTTGAAAATACACCAATGATTTATGTTTATAATAAAATTGATTTAAATAAATATGCTTATATCCAACCACAATCACCTTATGTTTTTATTTCAGCAAAATATAAAAGAGGTCTTGATTTATTAGAAGATGAAATCTCACATCTTCTCTTTAAAGATTATGAAGTATTTGAACTCTCTATTCCTTATAGTCAAGGAGAAGATTTTAAATATTTACATCAACATTGTTATGTAAAAGAAATAGAATACTTAGAAAAGAGTATTTATTTGAAAATAGAAGCAAGAAAACAAGAAATAAAGAACTATTTACATTATTGTTTAAAACATTAAAAAAATAAGCCAAAATTGGCTTATTTTTGATATATACGATTAAATTGGAATTTATCTTCTGAAGTTAAACGAATACCTAAACGTTTTAAAGTATCGATATCTGTTTCAGATAAGATGACTGATGAATGGGCTTCACAGTATTGTAATTGTTCAATACATGATAAAGCTTTTTTAGCGTTTTCATTATTATTTGCAGAAATAGCTAATGAAAGTAAAATTTCATCTGTATGTAAACGAGGATTCTTATTTTTTAAGATTCCTTTTTTTAGTTTAGCAACAGGTTCAATAACTTCAGGTTCAATTAGTAAAATATCATCATCAATATTGGCAAGATATTTTAATGCATTTAATAAACATGCTGAAGCACTTCCAAGTAAAGATGTTGTTTTACCAGTGATAATATGTCCATCATTAAGTTCAATCGCAAATCCTGGTTCGTTGGTTTTTTCTTCGATTTCTAATGCATGATTGACACATTTACGATCTATAGCTTTTAAATCTAAAGTAAGCATGATGGCTTCAATTTTAGAGATTGCTGATTTATCAACAAGACCACGTTTAAAATCAAGTTTTGTTTGATAATAACGACGAATGATTTCTTGTTTACTTGCTTCTTTACATGCTTCATCATCAATAATTGCATTTCCAGCCATATTGACACCCATATCAGTAGGTGATTTATAAGGACAAGTTGACATGATTTTTTTGAATGTTGATTCTAAAACCGGAAAGATTTCAACATCTCTATTATAGTTGACAGTTGTTTCGTTATAAGCTTCTAAATGGAATGGGTCAATCATATTGACATCATTTAAATCTGCTGTAGCTGCTTCATAAGCTAAGTTTACAGGATGTTTTAAAGGAATGTTCCAAATAGGAAATGTTTCAAATTTTGCATATCCTGCTTTAATACCATGAGTGTATTCATGATAAAGTTGTGATAAACAAGTCGCCATTTTTCCACTTCCTGGACCAGGCGCTGTTACGACAACAAGTGGTTTTGTTGTTTCAATGTAATCATTGATTCCAAATCCTTCTTCCGAGACGATTTTTTCAATATCATTTGGATAACCTGCAATAGGATAATGCCTAAAGACTTTAATTCCTAAGTTTTCTAGTTTCTTTTGAAAAGCAATAGCATGTACTTGGTTTTCAAAACGTGTAATTGTAACACTTCCAACATAAAGTCCAATGTTTTGGAAAGCGTCAATCAATCTTAAAACTTCTAAATCATAAGTGATTCCTAGATCACCACGCATTTTATTGTTTTCAATGTCATTGGCGTTAATGACAATAATAATTTCTGCATCTTGTTTCAATTCTAATAACATTTTTAATTTACTATCAGGTTCAAATCCTGGTAAAACACGAGATGCATGGTGGTCATCAAATAATTTACCACCAAATTCTAAATAAAGCTTATTATCAAATTGTTTGATACGTTCTTTGATATGTTTTGATTGTAATTCAATGTATTTTTCGTTACTAAATCCAATTTTTCTCATCTTTCATTTTCTCCCTGTTCCTTATTATATATAATTTGTCTTATTTTTAAACAAAATAATAATTATTTATCAATATTGAAGAAATATCAATATTTTGATAAAATAATGGTTATTAAAAGGGGGATTATTATGAATCTTAAAAATAGACATTTTTTAACATTAAAAGATTATTCAAAAGAAGAAATTAGATATTTATTGGACTTAGCACATCAATTAAAAGCTGATAAAAAAGCAGGAAAAATTGGACAACATTTATTAGGGAAAAATGTATGTTTGATTTTTGAAAAAACATCAACAAGAACACGTTGTTCATTTGAAGTAGCTGCTTTAGATGAAGGTGGACATGCTACATTTTTAAGTAACTCACAAATGGGGAAAAAAGAATCCATTGAAGATACAGCTAAAGTATTAGGTAGAATGTATGATGGTATTGAATTTAGAGGATTTAAACAAGAAACAGTAGAAGCTCTTGCTAAATATTCAGGAGTTCCAGTTTGGAATGGCTTAACTGATGTTGATCATCCAACACAAACACTTGCTGATTTTCTTACAATTGAAGAACATTTAGATAAACCATTAGAAGATATTAAATTTGTCTTTACTGGAGATATTCGTAACAATGTATGTTATGGTTTAATGTATGGAGCTGTTAAAATGGGAATGCATTTTGTTTGCCTTGGTCCAAAATCATTACATATCGATCCAGAAGTACTTGCTTATTGTAAGGAAGAAGCTAAAAAATCGGGTGGAACAATTGAAGTGACAGATAATGTAGATGAAGCAGTAAAAGATGCAGATGTTATTTATACAGATATTTGGGTAAGTATGGGTGAAGATGAAAGCTTGTATAAACCAAGAGTAGAAATGTTGTCACCATATAAAGTTACTCAAGAAATGATGAGTAAAACAGGTAAAGATTCAACATTATTTATGCATTGTTTACCATCATTCCATGATTTTGAAACAACTGTTGCTAAAACAAAACATGACGAAGGAATCGATATTCGTGAAGTTGAAGATGAAGTCTTTAGATCAAAGAATTCTGTTGTTTTTGATGAAGCTGAAAACAGAATGCATACAATTAAAGCAGTTATGGTAGCGACAATTGGAAGAGATGCGTAAGCATCTTTTTAAAATTAACTCTTTTTTAAGCAAATTGTTTAATTTTGTGCTATGATAATTTTAGGTGATCATCATGAAAGGCAAGACATATGTACTTTCTGACATTCATGGTAATTTTGAAATATTCAAAAGAATGTTAGATAAAATACAATTTAATAGTCATGATCAACTTTATATACTTGGAGACATTTGTGATCGTGGACCTTGTAGTTTGGATATTTATTTTTATATTCAAAAATTTGATAATATTACCTTACTCAAAGGAAACCATGAATATATGATGCAAGAGGCTTTAAAAGAAGCCATTGATCACGATGATTTTGATTTTCCAAGTTGTGAATTTAAGCTTTGGTCACAAAATGGCGGAGAAAAAACGATTGAAAATATTCGCCAATATCTACGTAAAAAGAAATTGTATCATTGTGATTACACCATTGTAAGAAATGTTTTTTTAAGAAATCTCTATAATTATCTTAAAAACTTACCTTTGTATTTAGAATTAACAGTCAATAATAAAGATTATGTTCTAGTTCATGCTGGAATTGATCCTGAAAGAAATCTTGATGATCAAGAAGAAGATACTCTTTTATGGATTCGTGATTATTTCTTTTTAAGTGAATGTGATTTAAATAAGACTTATATTTTTGGTCATACCCCACTTTGTTTTATTAATAGAGATCAAAGTTTTAATGTTTGGTATGATGATGAATTTCATAATAAAATTGGAATTGATGGGGGACTTGCTTTAGGAGAAAGAGGTCAACTTAATTGTATTTGTTTAGATGATGGACAAGTATTTGTCCTTAAAATGAGTGAGGTAAACGATGCGTAGTGCTTTTTATGCTTTAATTAATTTTATCAATACATCAAAAGTAGATGATGTTTATTCCAATGCAGCAAAGATGATTTTAGAAAATATTAATAAAATACCAGAATATAATATTACGGATGTGGCAGAAATGTGTTTTGTTTCTACAGCGACGATTTCAAGGTTGTGTCGAAAATTAAATTATGAAAGTTTTAGTGACTTTAAAATGGATGTCACCATGAATTTACGTTATTTTAATCATGATTCCATGCGTATGCAATTTGATCATCAATTGCCTGTTTTTCCTGTTGAAGGAAAAACAACCAAAGATTTATTTAGCGATCATTTTGAAAATATTGTACAAAACTTAAGATCAACTTATGAAATGATTGAATTTGAAGAATTAGAAAAACTGGTAGATCTTATTTATCAAAGTAATGAAATTTGTTTTGCGGGAAACTTTTTTACCCAATCTGTTTCCATGCAACTACAAATTGAATTATCTTATTTAGGAAAGAAATGTACAGGAATGTACCCTTTACAAAGTCAAAAAGAAGTGGTTCATGATTTAACAGAAAATGATTTGATTATTGTTTCTTCGATTGCAGGAGGTTATTGGCAAGATCATCCAGATATGTTAAGAGAGATTGCAAAAAGTAAAGCACATAAAATATGTATTACTCAAGTAGAAAATATACCATATCAAGAGCAATTTGATATGATTATTCAAGTAGGAACAGATCATTTATCTTTGATTGGTAAGTTTTCGATTACGTACATTTTTGAATTATTAGAAGCACTTTATCATATAAAATATGGAAGAGTATAAGAAAAAGGGCAAACGCCCTTTTTAAAATTGTTTTAAATATTCTTCATTTAAAGCGATGACTTTTTTCATCGTCTCTTGACCACAGGCACCAATTGTATTTCTTTTGTTGACACAAGTGTTGACATCAATTGCTTGATAAACATCTTCTTCAAAAACATCAGAGATATTTTTTAATTCTTCTAGAGAAAGTTCATCAAGATCTTTGTTTTGGCTAATTGCATATAAAACAAGTTGACCAATAATACCATGAGCATCTCTAAATGGTACACCTTTATTTACTAGATAGTCAGCAGCATCAGTTGCATTTGTAAAACCACCAGTAGCTGATTTTTTCATTTTATCTTTATTAAATGTTGTTGATTTTAACATATCACTTAATAATTGAAGGCATCCTTTAGTTGTATTTAAAGCATCAAAATACATTTCTTTATCTTCTTGCATATCTTTATTATAAGCAAGAGGAAGACCTTTCATAGTTGTTAAAAATCCCATAAGGGCACCATAAACACGTCCTGTTTTCCCTCTGATCAATTCGCAAATATCAGGGTTTTTCTTTTGCGGCATGATTGAAGAACCGGTTGAGAAAGTATCATCTAAATCAATAAATTGATATTCATTTGTATTCCAAATAATCATTTCTTCAGATAAACGTGACATATGCATCATCATTGTAGACATTGCGCTTAAAAGTTCAATTAAATAATCACGATCAGAAACGCCATCAATACTATTTAAACAAGGTCCTTTAAAACCTAAAATTTCAGCACTGTATTCTCTATCTAAGGGATAAGTTGTTCCAGCAAGAGCCCCAGAACCTAATGGACAATAATCCATTCTTTCATAAATATCATGTAAACGTGATTGATCACGCTTAAACATTTCAAAATAAGCTCCCATATGATGAGCTAAAGTAATTGGTTGTGCTTTTTGTAGATGGGTAAAACCAGGCATGATGGTATCGATATGTTCTTTCATGATTTCATGAATGGTTTTTAATAAATCAACAAGTAAAGTATTCAACATTTCGATTTGATCTTTTGTATAAAGTCTCATGTCTAAAGCAACTTGGTCATTTCTACTTCTACCAGTATGTAATTTTTTACCAGTATCACCAATACGATCAATCAATGTTGATTCGACAAAACTATGAATGTCTTCAAAGTTTTCATCGATTTCTAATGTCCCATTTTCAACTTCATTTAAAATTTCTTTTAAAGTTTTTTCAATTAGTTGACCTTCTTCTTGTGTTAAGATTTCTTGTTTTGTTAACATTTTTACATGACCGATACTTCCTTTGATATCTTGACTGGCAAAAGTTTTATCAAATTTAATAGAAGCATTAAAATCATAAACAAGTTGGTTTGTAGGTTTAGTAAATCTTCCACCCCATAAATTCATAAATTTCCTCCTTTAAATAAAAAGAGCAGTGGGCTCTTTTTATTTTTTGTTATTTAATTTCATTGCACGTACTTTAGTTGAAAGACCATATAAAGTAATAAATCCTTCAGCGTCATGATGATCATATAAATCACCAGTTTTAAATGACGCAATATCTTCATCATATAATGAATAAGGAGAAGTTGTACCTTCTTTAATAATATTTCCTTTATATAATCTAAAGTTTGTTGTACCTGTTACATATTCTTGAGTCTTATCAACAAAAGCAGTTAATGCTTCTCTAAGTGGTGAGAACCATTTAGCAGCATAAACAAGTTCAGCAAATTCAACAGAAACAAGACGTTTATATTTAAGTGTCTCTCTATCTAAGATAAGTTCTTCTAATTGTTGGTGAGCTTCCATTAAGATAGTTCCACCTGGTGTTTCATAAACACCTCTTGATTTCATACCAACAACACGGTTTTCAACGATATCGATAATACCAATACCATGTTGACCACCGATTTCATTTAATTTTTCTAAGATTTCTCTTTGAGACATCTTTTCACCATTTAAAGCAACAGGAACACCTTTTTCCCAATCAATTGATAAGTGAACATCTTCTTCTGGAGCTTTTTCTGGAGAATTTGATAATACTAATAAGTGATCATAATTTGGAGCACATGATGGATCTTCAAGTTCTAATCCTTCATGAGAAATATGCCAAATATTTCTATCACGTGAGTAACTATTATCAGCAGAGAAAGGTAAATTGATACCATGAGCTCTACAATATTCGATTTCAGATTCACGAGAATCCATTGTCCATTTTGGATCACGCCATGCAGCGATGATTTTTAAATCTGGAGCTAAAGCTTTAATACCTAATTCAAAACGAATTTGGTCATTTCCTTTACCAGTGGCACCATGACAAATTGCTGTTGCACCTTCTTGACGAGCAACATCAACAAGTACTTTTGCAATTAATGGACGAGCAGTTGCAGTCCCTAATAAGTATTTGTATTCAAATACAGCATCTGCTTGAACAGTAGGCATAATGTAATTTTCTACGTATTCATCAACCACATTTTTGATATAAAGTTTACTTGCACCACAAGCTTTAGCACGTTCTTCTAGACCGTCTAATTCTTCTTTTTGACCAACGTCAATACAGCAACAAATAACTTCACAATCATAGTTTTCTTTTAGCCATGGGATGATCGCAGTTGTATCTAATCCACCAGAATAAGCTAAAACAACTTTTTCTTTCATTTATAGTTTCCCCCTTATTTTTTATCTTATAAATTATTATTATCATAAACTACTTTTTTCAAATATGCAATATACTTGTCGAAATGTTGTAGACCCAAAAAGTAAGCCCCATCTTTATTATATATTAAAAAATTTTTTTCTTAATAAATCATTATTGACAAAATGGAAATTTGTCATATAATGGTTTTAAACTCGAAGACTAAAAGAGTAGTCTTTATGGAAATAAGAGCAATCCTATGTTGATGGAAGATAGGAATGGAAGTAAAGATGAAGCGCATTTACGAGAGAAAAGATGGAAATAGAAGTATATCTTTTGGTAGATCTGCCTTAAAGATGAAAGAGGTTGTAAGGTCAACTTACAACAATTAGAGTGGTAACGCGATCAGTCGTCTCTATTTAGAGACGGCTTTTTATTTTTTATAGGGGGAAAAGTAGAATGATTAATGTCGGAATTGTTGGTTCAACTGGTTATGGAGGATGTGAGCTTGTAAGATTTTTATTAACACATCCCAATGTCAATATTGAATGGGTTTCATCAAGAACATATAGTGATCAAGAATATAGTGATGTTTATAAAAGTTATTTCACTTTATTAGATCAAAAGTGTGTAGATGAAGATATTGAAAAATATTTAGATAATGTTGATGTTGTATTCTTTGCAACGCCTCAAGGGGTCTGTGCAAAGATGGTCAATGAAAATGTTTTAAAGAAAGTAAAGGTTATTGATTTATCTGCGGATTATCGTATTAAAGATGTTGAAACTTATGAATCATGGTATGGAATTAAACATGCTTCACCTGAATTTATTCAAGAAGCTGTTTATGGATTATGTGAAATCAATAGAGAAGATGTTAAAAATGCAAGACTGATTGCTAATCCTGGATGTTATCCAACATGTTCTATTTTATCGATTTATCCACTTGCTAAAGCAGGACTTATTGATATGGATACGTTGATTATTGATGCAAAGAGTGGAACAAGTGGTGCTGGTAGAGGAGCAAAAGTTCAAAATCTTTATTGTGAAGTGAATGAAAGTATTAAAGCTTATGGTGTAGCAGGTCATCGTCATACACCAGAAATTGAAGAACAATTAGGGTATGCTTCTTCATCAAAAGTATTACTTAACTTCACACCTCATCTTATTCCAATGAATAGAGGAATTTTAATTACAGCTTACGCTTCATTAAAAAAAGGAGTAAGTGAGGAAGATGTTAAAAAAGCGTATGATATTTATAAAGATGAATATTTCGTACGTGTCTTAAAAGAAGGAAATGTTCCAGAAGTAAGAAATGTAAAATGTTCAAACTTTGTTGATGTTGCTTATAAAGTAGATCCTCGTACACATAGAGTGATTATGATGGGAGCCATGGACAATCTAGTTAAAGGAGCTGCTGGTCAAGCAATTCAAAATATGAATATTATGTTTGGTTTAGATGAAAAGACAGGTCTTATGTTAGCACCTGCGGTTTTATAAGGGGAAAAAGAGTATGAAAATAATAGAAGATGGAACAGTTACTAATCCAAAAGGGTATAAAGGTGCTGGATTACATATTGGTATTAAAAAGAGAAATAAAGATTTTGCTTTAATTGTTTCTGATGTTGAAGCAAAAGCAGTAGGAACTTTTACAACAAATATGGTAAAAGCGGCTCCTGTTTTATGGGATAAACAAGTTGTAGAAAACAGTGATACAGTAAAGGCTATTGCGATTAATAGTGGGATTGCCAATGCTTGTACTGGAAAACTTGGTGAAGAAGCAAATGAAAAATTCGCAAATATTGTAGGAAATGCTTTAAATGTAGAAAAAGAAAAAGTATTGATTTGTTCAACAGGAGTCATTGGTAAACAATTATCTACTGATCCAATTGAAAAAGGGATTGATGAAGCTTTAAAACAATTAAAAGATGATCATCAAGCAGGAATTGATGTAGCTACTTCAATTATGACAACAGATACAAAACCAAAACATTTAGCTGTTGAAATTGAAGTAAAAGGAAAAACGGTAACTATTGGAGCATGTTGTAAAGGTTCAGGGATGATTCATCCAAATATGGCAACAATGCTTGGATTTATTACAACTGATTTAAATATTTCTAAAGAATTATTAAATAAAGCATTAAAATCAGTTATTCCAGATACTTTTAATATGATTTCTGTAGATAGAGATACTTCAACAAATGATACTGTTTTATTACTTGCTAATGGTTTAGCTGGTAATGATGAAATTGTAAAAGAAGATGAAGACTATCAAACATTTAAAGAAGCTTTATATTATGTTAATGAATACTTAGCTAAATGTATTGCAAGTGATGGAGAAGGGGCTACTAAATTATTAGAAGTAAATGTAAATGGTGCAAAAGATGTTAAACAAGCAAAAGTAATTGCTAAAAGTGTTTGCACATCACCACTTGTAAAAACAGCTATTTTTGGAAATGATGCAAATTGGGGAAGACTTTTATGTGCGATGGGATATTCTGGGGAAGAATTTGATCCTTATCAAGTAGATTTATATATAGAAAGTGAATTTGGCAATTTAAAACTTGTAGAAAATGGGATGGCTACAGATTATAGTGAAGAATTTGCAACTAAGATTTTATCGAGTGATTATGTAAAAACAAATATTGAAATGAAAATTGCTGATGCAAAGGCAACAGCTTGGGGATGTGATTTGACTTATGATTATGTCAAAATCAATGCTGATTATCGTTCGTAGGGGGAAAAGAGATGCAACAAGAGTTTAAGAAGGAAATTAATAAAGCGGAAATTTTAGTAGAAGCGCTTGGATATATGCAAAAATATGAAGGTGATATTGTTGTTATTAAGTATGGTGGAAGTGCAATGACAAATGAAATCATCAAAAAGAGCGTTTTAAAAGATATTGCAGTTTTAAAATCAGTTGGGTTAAAACCAATTATCGTTCATGGTGGGGGAAAAGACATCAATAGAATGTTAGACCGTGTACAAATTAAAAGTGAGTTTAAAAATGGTCTAAGAGTTACTGATAGAGATACTTTAGAAATTGCGGAAATGGTTTTATCTGGAAAAATCAATAAAGGTCTTGTAACACATTTAGAACAAATTGGAACACATGCTGTTGGTCTATCTGGAAAAGATGGCAATATGATCACAGTAGAAAAAGTGATGCCTCAAGGTGAAGATATTGGTTTTGTTGGAAAGATTACTCATGTGGATACAACACTTATCAATACTTTATTAGATCAAGGATATACTCCAATTGTTTCAACAATTGGTCTTGATGAAAAATATCATGCTTATAATATTAATGCAGATGATGTTGCTACAGCAATTGCACGCGCTGTTAAAGCAAGTAAACTTGTTTTCTTGACGGATATTGAAGGTGTATTAGAAGATCCAAATAACTCAGAAACATTGATTTCAAAAATTGATACTGAATCAGCTAAAGAATTATTTGAAAGTGGTATTATTACCGGCGGTATGATTCCAAAACTTAAAAACTGTTTAGAGGCAGTACAAAATGATGTTAAGCGTGTTCATATTTTAGATGGTAGATTAGAACATAGCTTATTAATAGAAATCTTTACTAAAAAGGGTGTTGGAACAATGATAAAAAGATAGTGCGAAAGCACTATCTTTTTATCATTGTGTGTCGTGCATGGCACTAATTCAGTTGGAAATAAACCAACCACAGGTATTTACCGCCAAGTGTAATGAACCACAAGTTGTTGTCAGTGATGGCAAGGATGGAGGAAGTGGTGTAGTGATTCTTTTGAGCGTACGA
>OLSO01000553.1_pt1 | contig 35686 bp, 34 predicted proteins | sample 1672441 | NCBI WGS metagenome assembly OLSO01 (sample SAMEA3136686, study PRJEB25190) | human gut metagenome | biome: human gut; feature: human-associated habitat; material: faeces | place: Austria | collected 2013 | reverse complement strand
GCTACCCCCACCTGAACGTGAAGATCGGTGCCACCCACGGCGGCATCTCGGTGGGTGAGGACGGTGCATCCCATCAGTGCTGCGAGGACTTTGCCCTCATGCGCAGCATTCCCGGCATGACCGTCATCTGCCCCGCCGATGACGTGGAGGCCCGCGCCGCTGTGCGTGCCGCCTACGCCATGGAAGGCCCGGTCTACCTGCGCTTTGGCCGTCTGGCGGTGCCTGTGTTCCACGATGCCGACAACTACCACTTTGAGATCGGCAAGGGCGAGCAGATCACCGAAGGCAATGACATTGCCATCATCGCCACCGGCCTGATGGTCAACGAGGCCCGCATCGCTGCCGAGCAGCTGGCCGCCGAGGGCATCCATGCCCGCGTCATCAACATCCACACCATCAAGCCCCTGGACGAGGAGATCGTCCTGAAGGCGGCCAAAGAGTGCGGCAAGGTGATCACCGCCGAGGAGCACAACGTCATCGGCGGTCTGGGCGAAGCCGTGTGCGCCGTCCTGTCCGAGAAGCTGCCCACCCCCGTGCGCCGCGTGGGCGTGCAGGATGTGTTCGGCTGCTCCGGCCCCGCATGGGACCTGCTGGCAAAGTACGGCCTGGATGCTGCCACCATCTGCAAGACCGCACATGAGATGCTGAACAAGTAAAACCGATTTTGCAGCGCGCTGCCGTGCCTGAGTGCCCGGCGGCGCGTTTTTTATGTGACCCGGTCACGGAAAAACATGCGGCATCCGGGGTATACTGATGCTGTCAGAAAAAACAAACACCTTTTACGGAGGGATAAAATATGGCAGTTGTGACCATTACGACCGAAAACTTTGCGCAGGAAGTGCTGCACAGCGACAAGCCGGTGCTGCTGGACTTCTGGGCCAGCTGGTGCGGCCCCTGCCGCATGCTCAGCCCCATCGTGGATGAGGTGGCCGAAGAGCGCACCGACGTCAAGGTGGGCAAGGTGAATGTGGACGAGCAGCCGGACCTGGCGGCACAGTTCGGGGTGATGAGCATCCCCACCCTGCTGGTGTTCGAGCAGGGCAAGTTGGTGCGTCAGGCCGTGGGTGCCCGCCCCAAGGCCGGTGTGCTGGAGCTGCTGGGTTAAGATGTGCTGACAGAGCCATCCGCAGGAGACTGCGGGTGGCTTTTTTTGTGTTCGCCCGCCGTCAACTCTTGCGGCCCGGCGGTGAAACATTTTCGCCTTTCTGTACAAACGCACCGAAAAAATGTAAGATGGAGCTGCAAACACTGTCACTTTCCTGCTTTACAACTTTATCAAGATAAAGTAAAATAAAGACAGAACACACCCGGGTGTGCCCATTGTGTGCGGAAGGCGCCGCACCCACCGGCCGGGAGGACCGGTGCAGGATGGTGTAAGAAGAACAGGGGGAACCGACATGGAATTTGATCTTTCGACGCTGCAGCCCAAGGAGCGTGCCTCCTTTGCCCTGCGGGCGCTGTACGAGGCCGCAGGGTGCCGCAAGTACCACATGGGCCGGTTTGAGGAGTACAGCCTGTATCAGGCCAACCGCAGCTTTCTTTCGTCGGAACAGGTCATCACTTTCACCGACCTGGACGGCCGTCTGCTGGCTCTCAAGCCGGACGTGACCCTCTCCATTGCCAAAACGGCGCAGCCCGCCCCCGGCGAGACGCTGCGCTACTACTACCACGAAAACGTCTACCGCCCCTCGGCAGAGAGCCACACCTTCCAGGAGATCGGCCAGATGGGTCTGGAATTTCTGGGCGGTGTGGGCGAAGCGGAAGTGCAGCAGGCCGTGTGTCTTGCGGCACAGTCGCTGGGGCAGCTGGGCACCGACTGGGTGCTGGAAGTGAGCCACATGGGCTATCTGTTCGGCCTGCTTGATGCTTTGCAGGTGCCGGAGGACGCCCGTGCGGGCCTGCTGCGCAAGCTGGGCCAGAAAAACGCCCACGAGCTGCGGGCCGCTGCCCTCGCCGCCGGGCTGGACGAGGACGCCGCCGACACCCTGTGCCGGGTGCTGACCCTCTGCGGCGGCTATGCCGACACCCTGCCCCGTGCCGAAGCCCTGTGCCGCAACGACGCCATGCGGGCTGCGGTGGCAGAGCTGCAGGGGCTGGCCGGGCCGCTGGAACAGGCGGGTGGTGCCATCCGGCTGGATCTGACCCTGGCCGGTGAGATGGAATACTACAATGGCCTTATTTTTCAGGGCTACCTCAAGGCCCTGCCCCGCCCCCTGCTCAAGGGCGGCCGGTACGACCTGCTGATGCAGCAGTTCACCCCCGGGGCCGGTGCCATTGGCTTTGCGGTCTATCTGGACGAGCTGGACCGCCTGAGCGCTCCCCTGCCGCCGGTGCAGAAGAACAGCACCGACAAGGTGATGCTGAACGTGGCCCTGCCCAAGGGCCGTCTGGGCGACAAGGTCTACAATCTGCTGGCCGGCATCGGCTACGGCTGCCCGGAGGACTACAACGCCACCCGCAAGCTGGTGGTGGAGAACCCGGCGGCCGGCATCCGCTACTTCCTCGTCAAGCCCAGCGATGTGGCCATCTACGTCGAACACGGCGCGGCGGATGTGGGCATCGTGGGCAAGGACATCCTCACCGAGGCGGAAGCCGACGTGTACGAGCTGCTGGACACCGGCCTTGGCAAATGCCGGATGTGCGTGGCAGCCCCGGCCGATTATCAGGACGACCCCGGCCGACCGGTGCGGGTAGCCACCAAATTCGTCAACATCGCCAAGGCCTATTACGCCTCGCAGGGGCGGGACATCGACATCATCAAGCTGAACGGCTCCATTGAGCTGGCCCCGATTTTGGGCCTGTCGGATGTCATTGTGGATATCGTGGAGACCGGCACCACCCTGCGGGAGAACGGCCTGAAGGTGGTCACCGAATTTTTGCCCATCTCGGCCCGGTTCATTGCCAACAAGGCGAGCTACCAGTTCAAGCACGCTGAAATGGACACCATGCTGGAAAAGCTGCGGGCGCAGCTGCAGAACAAGGAGGAAGCAAAATGATCAAGCTGTACAACTTCGACGAGCTGAAGCCCGAAGAGATCCTGAACCGCGACATCCGCGCCGAGAAGAACGTGGAGGACGTGGTGGACGGCATCATTGCCGATGTGCGTGCCCGGGGCGACGAGGCCCTGAAGGACTACGCCCTGAAATTTGACGGGGCTGTCATTGAAAACCTGCAGGTCACACAGGAAGAGATCGACGAGGCCTTTGCGGGCATGGACCCCTATTTCCTCGAGACCCTGCGGCAGGCGGCGGCCAACATCGAGAACTTCCACCGCCAGCAGGTGCACAAGAACTTTGTGGTGAACGATAAGCCCGGCATCGTGCTGGGGCAGAAGTACACCCCCATTGAAAAGGCAGGCGTGTATGTGCCCGGCGGCACGGCGGCTTACCCCTCCACCGTGCTTATGGATGTGATCCCCGCCAAGGTGGCGGGCGTGGCCGAGATCGTCATGACCACCCCCGCCGGGAAGGACGGCAAGGTGAACCCGGTCATTCTGGCCGCCGCCGCCACGGCAGGCGTGACCAAAATTTTCAAGACCGGCGGCGCACAGGCTGTGGCGGCGCTGGCCTACGGCACCCAGAGCATCCCTGCCGTGGACAAGATCGTGGGCCCCGGCAACATCTATGTGGCTACCGCCAAGCGCAAGGTGTTCGGCAAGGTGGGCATTGATATGATCGCAGGCCCCAGCGAGATTCTGGTGCTGGCCGACGGCGGCTGCAACCCCGCCTGGGTGGCCGCCGACCTGCTGAGCCAGGCCGAGCACGACAAGCTGGCCAGCCCCGTGCTGGTCACCGACAGCGCCGACCTCGCCAAGGCCGTGCAGGCCGAGCTGGAAGTGCAGATCCCTCAGCTGCCCCGCGCCGCCATCGCCCGCGCCAGCGTGGATGACAACGGCAAGATCATCGTCTGCACCGACCTGCACAAGGCCATCGAAGCCTGCAACATCATCGCCCCGGAGCATCTGGAAGTGTGCGTGGAGGACCCCTTCGGGGTGCTGAACGAGATCAAAAACGCGGGCAGCATCTTCCTGGGCCGCAACGTGCCGGAGGCACTGGGCGATTACTTCGCCGGCCCCAACCACACCCTGCCCACCAGCGGCACGGCCCGCTTCTCCAGCCCGCTGGGCGTGGACGACTTCGTCAAGAAGTCCAGCTTCCTCTACTACACCCGCGAGGCACTGGGCGAAGTGGCCCCCCGCATTGCCGACTTTGCGGAGCGCGAGGGCCTGCACGCCCACGCAAAGAGCGTGACCATCCGGTACGAGAAGTAAAAGAGGCGAGGTCGTTCGCCATAACAGAATAGACCTGAGGAAACCATTATGAGCCGTTTTCTTTCCCCCACCCTGTCCGCTGTCACCCCCTATACGCCGGGCGAACAGCCGCAGGACCAGCAGTACATCAAACTGAACACCAACGAAAGCCCTTATCTGCCCAGCCCGGCGGTGGTGGCGGCGGTGAGCGAGGCCGAGGTGGAAAAGCTCCGCCTTTACTCCGACCCCGCCTGTGCCGACCTGCTGCGGGCAGCGGCGGCCCATTTTGGCCTGCAGCCGGATCAGATCATGCCCGGCAACGGCAGCGACGAGAACCTGTTCTTTGCGCTGCGGGCCTTCTGCGACGAACAGCACCCGCTGGCCTATGCCGACATCACCTATGGCTGCTACGGCGTGTGGTGCGGGCTGCTGCACATCCCCAGCCACATCATCCCGCTGAAGGATGATTTCACGCTGGACCCGAAGGACTACGATGGCCTGCACCAGACCATCGTCATCGCCAACCCCAACGCCCCCACCGGCCTTGCCCTGCCGCGCAGCGCCATCGAGGGCATCCTGCAGGCCAACCCCGACAACGTGGTCATCGTGGACGAGGCCTATGTGGACTTTGGCGGCGAGAGCTGCGTGCCCCTCATCGACCGGTACGAGAACCTGCTGGTGGTGCAGACCTTCTCCAAGTCCCGCCAGCTGGCCGGTGCCCGGCTGGGTCTGGCCATGGGCAATGCAAAGCTCATTGCCGACCTGAACCGGGTCAAGTTCAGCCTGAACCCCTACAACATCAACCGCCTGACCCTGAAAGCCGGGCAGGCCGCGCTGGAAGATACGGCCTACTTTGACCGCACCCGTGCCGCCATCGTGGACACCCGCAGCTGGACGAAGCAGCAGCTGGAAGCCCGCGGCTTTGCAGTGCTGGACAGCCGGTCCAACTTCCTGTTTGCAAGTACGGACCGGAAAGACGGCGGAACACTGTACAAAAAGTTGAAAGAAAACGGCATTCTGGTGCGGCATTTTGACGCACCCCGCATCGCCAACTGGCTGCGCATCACCATCGGCACGCCGGAGCAGATGCAGGCCCTTGTGGAAACACTGGACAAAATTCTGGAGGAATGAACCATGGAAAACCGGATGATCTCTCTGGAACGCAACACCAACGAGACCCAGATCGACCTGACGCTGGATCTGGACGGCTCCGGCCGTTACGAGATCGACACGGGGTGCGGCTTCCTGAACCACATGCTGGAGCTGTTTGCCCGGCACGGCCGGTTCGATCTGGTGCTCACCTGCCACGGGGACGTGGAGGTGGACTACCACCACACCACCGAGGATGTGGGCATCGCGCTGGGGCAGGCGTTTGCCCGGGCGCTGGGCGATATGCGCGGCATCCAGCGCTACGGCAGCTTCCACCTGCCCATGGATGAAGCGCTGATCCTGTGCGCGGTGGACCTGTCCGGCCGCTGCACCCTGAACTGGGACATCCACTGCACCACCGAGAAGGTGGGTGATTTTGACGTGGAGTGCGCCAAGGAATTCTGGCTGGGCTTTGCCCGCAGCGTGCCTGCCACCGTCCACTTTGTACAATTTGCGGGCGAAAATACTCACCACATCCTCGAAGCCTGCTTCAAGGGAGCCGGTCACGCACTGAGCGCGGCGGTGAAGATCGACGAAGCCCACAAGGACGAGATCCCCTCCACGAAAGGACTGCTGGTATGATCGCGATCATTGATTACGGCGTGGGCAACCTGTTCAGCCTGAAATCCAGCCTTGCACAGCTGGGGCAGGACACGGTGGTCACCGCCGACCCCGATACCATCCGCAAAGCCGACCGGCTCATCCTGCCCGGCGTGGGTGCCTTTGGCGACGCCATGGACAAGCTGGTGGCCACCGGCCTTGTGCCGGTCATCCGGGCCGAGGCGGAAAAAAAGCCGCTGCTGGGCATCTGCCTGGGCATGCAGCTGCTGTTTGAAAAAAGCTATGAGTACGGCGAGCACGCGGGCCTGGGATTTATCCAAGGCGAGGTGTGCCCGCTGGAGCCGGACCTTGCGGACAAGAGCCTGAAGGTGCCGCAGATCGGCTGGAACGCACTGCACATCGTGAAAGACGACCCGCTGTTCCAGTATATCCGCGAGGGCGAGTATGTATATTACGTCCACAGCTATTACGGCAAGAACTGTACCGAGAGTACACTGGCGACCAGCGAGTATTCCATCCCGGTCACCGGCGCGGTACGGGCGGGCAAGGTGTACGGCACCCAGTTCCACCCGGAAAAGAGCGGCGACACCGGCCTGCGCATCCTGAAAGCGTTTGCGGAGTTATAAGGAGAATATGATGCAACTGTTTCCAGCCATTGATCTGCGCGGCGGCAAGGTGGTGCGCCTGACCCAGGGCGACTACAGCCGCATGACCGTATACGGTGAGGACCCCTGTGCCCAGGCACGGGCGTTCCTGGCGGCGGGTGCCCGGAACCTGCACGTTGTCGACCTGGACGGCGCGAAGGACGGCACCCTTTCCAATTACGACACCATTGCCGCACTGGCCAAACAGGGCGGTCTGTACATCGAGGTGGGCGGCGGCATCCGCACCGAGGAGCGCATAGAAAAGTACCTCGCTCTCGGCGTGGGCCGCTGCATCCTGGGCAGCGTGGCGGTGACGGACTTTGCGTTTACCGCCCGGATGCTGCAAAAATACGGCGACAGGATCGCCGTGGGCGTGGATGCCAAGGACGGCTATGTGGCCATCCACGGCTGGAAAGAGGTCAGCGCCGAGCCGGGCGTGGACTTCTGCAGGCGGCTGGCAGACGCCGGGTGCACCGCCATCATCTACACCGATATCGCCTGCGACGGTGCCATGCAGGGCACTAATCTGGCCCTGTACCGCCAGCTGGCAGCAGAGGTGCCCGGCGTGGCCTTTACGGCCAGCGGCGGCATCTCGTCCGAGGCGGAGCTTCTGGAACTGAAAGAGATGGGCACCGCAGCCGCTATTCTGGGCAAGAGCCTGTACACCGGCGCACTGGACCTTGAACGCTGCGTACAACTGGTACAGGATTGAACGGAGGGGAAACCGATATGATCACAAAACGCATCATCCCCTGCCTGGACGTGCGCAGCGGGCGCGTGGTCAAGGGCACGAACTTTGAGGGCATCCGGGATGTGGCCGACCCCGTGGAGATGGCCCGGATGTACAATGCGGCCGGGGCCGACGAGCTGGTGTTCTACGACATCACCGCCAGCTTTGAGGGCCGCGCCCTCTTCACCGACATCCTCACCCGGGTGGCCAGCGAGGTATTCATCCCGCTCACCGTGGGCGGCGGCATCAACACGCTGGAGGACTTTGACCGGGTGCTGAAATGCGGTGCCGACAAGGTCAGCGTCAACTCCGGTGCCCTGCGCGACCCCGACCTGATCCCGGCGGCGGCCCGGCGCTACGGCAACCAGTGCGTGGTGCTCTCGGCGGATGTCAAACGGGTGAACGGCCAGTTCCGGGTATTCGCCAAGGGCGGCCGCGAAGACACCGGCCGGGATGCTCTGGACTGGATCCGCTGGTGCGTGGACCACGGTGCCGGGGAGATCTGCCTGAACAGCATCGACACCGACGGCGTGCGCAATGGCTTTGATCTGGAAATGCTGGACGCTGTGGCGGCCCGCGTAGACGTGCCCATCATCGCCAGCGGCGGTGCCGGAAAAAAAGAGGATTTTCTGGAGCTGTTCCACCACAAGGGCATCGATGCGGGCCTTGCGGCCGGCATCTTCCACCAGAAGCTGCTGACCATCCGGGACCTGAAGGAATATCTGGCGGAGAATGGCGTGGAAATGCGCCTGTAAAAATACGCCGTACCCCTTGCGTTTGCAAGCCGAATACGCTAAACTAGAGCTATCCCCATCCGGGGAGGGAGAAACGACCATGGAACTGAAATTTGACGAAAAGGGCCTGATCCCTGCCATCGTGCAGGATCACTACACCAAAGAGGTGCTTACCCTCGCGTACATGAACGCTGAGACGCTGGCCCTCACCATTGCCGAAGGTCGCACCGTGTTCTGGAGCCGCAGCCGTCAGGAGATCTGGCGCAAGGGCGAGACCAGCGGCAACGTGCAGCGGGTGGTGTCCATCACTGCCGACTGCGACAAGGACGCACTGGTGGTGGAAGTGGTCAAGTCCGGCCCGGCCTGCCACACCGGGGCCGAGAGCTGTTTCTTCAACGAAGTATACGTCTCCCCGGAGCTGAAACAGTTCAGCTGGCAGGGCCTGTATGAACTGATTAAAGGCCGCAAGGATTCCCCCAAAGAGGGCAGCTACACCACCTACCTGTTTGAAAAGGGCAAGGAGAAGATCCTGAAAAAGGTGGGCGAAGAGTGCACCGAGGTCATCATTGCAGGCGAAAAAGAGGACAAGGAAGAAACCGTTTACGAGATCAGTGATCTGGCCTACCATGTTCTGGTGCTGATGGTCAGCGCCGGCATCACGGTGGAGGACGTGACCCGTGAACTGGAAAAACGACACGTCATTGACCATAAGGTCAAGCAGGAAAGGATGCAGTGAAGCAATTATGGCAGATTATAAGAAGTCCAGTGTCCATTGCCACTCCACCATGTGCGATGGCAAAAATACCTTGCAGGATATGGCAAGCGCTGCGTGCGCGCAGGGCCTGACCACGCTGGGCTTCACCGGCCATAGCTACACCCAGCGCGACCGCGAATACTGCATGAGCCCCAGCCGCACCGCCCAGTACAAGGCCACCATCGCCAAGCTCAAGGCCGAGTACAAGGGCAAGGTGGACATCCTGTGCGGCATCGAGTGGGACATCCTCAGCGAGGACAAGCGCACCGGCTACGATTACTGGATCGGCAGCGCACACCACCTGTACGGCAAGAACACCGGCAAGTATTACGAGATCGACTTCCGCCCGCAGGACCTGTGGGACTGCATCAACGACGACTTCGACGCCGACCCGCTGGCCGCTGTGGAAGCCTACTTTGCCGAGGTGGAAAAGGTGGCCGCCCTCAAGCCGGATATTCTGGCCCACATCGACCTGATCAAGAAGCTGAACGCCAAGGGGGAGTTCTTCGACGAGGAGTCGCCCCGCTACAAGGCCGCTGCTCTCAAGGCCCTGCAGGCCGCAAAGGACAACGACTGCCTGCTGGAAGTGAACACCGGCGGCGTTTACCGCGGCTACCGCAAGGACTTCTACCCTGGCCCCTGGCTGCTGGGTGAGTGGCAGAAGATGGGCGGCAAGGTGATCATCACCTCCGATTCCCACGACATTGCCAGCCTGACCTACGGCTTTGACGAGGCCGCTGCCGCCATCAAGGCCGCAGGCTTTACCAGCGTGGAGGTGCTCACCGGCCACGGCTTTGAGACGCAGGAGCTGTAAAGAGCACGATTGGAATTGCCGCCGCTTGCGCTCTGGCAATTTTCAGCGGAAAAATGTTTTTGATTTTGCAGTCAGAGCGGCCTGCGGGCCGCTCTGACTGCCTTTTCACGAGAGGGGCCGCCGCGGGCAGCTTCTTCGTAAAAAGCAACTGCATAAAACGACAAAACAAGGGACTGCTTTCCGGGCGGCCCCTTGTTTTGCGGTAAAAATAAAGTTGGAGGAACCCTATGACCCAGACCCAGTCCCGGAAGAAGAACCTCTTCCAGATGAATGTAGACCTGATGCACGGCCCCATCTTCAGGAGTCTGGTGCTGTTCATGCTGCCCATTCTCATTTCCAACCTGTTCCAGCAGCTGTACAACACCGTGGACACCATGATCGTGGGCAACGTGCTGGGCGACACCGCCCTTGCTGCCATTGGCTCCTGCGGAGCCATCTACGAGCTTCTGGTGGGCTTCGGCCTTGGCATCGGCAACGGTCTTGCCATCGTGGCAGCGCGCGCCTACGGCGCTCAGGACGAGGACCTGCTCAAGCGCACGGTGGCCGGGTCGCTGGTCATCGGACTGGTGGCGTCGCTGACCATCACCACGGCGGGCTTTTTCGGCCTGCGGCCCCTGCTGGAGCTGCTGGACACCCCCGCCGAAATCCTGGAAGATGCCTACCGCTACATCATCATCATTGATCTGGGCGTCATCGTCATGTTCGCTTACAACCTGTGCGCGGGCCTGCTGCGGGCCATCGGCAACAGTGTGATGCCGCTGGTGTTCCTGCTGCTCAGCTCGGCGCTGAACGTGGTGCTGGACCTGTGGTTCATTGCCGGGATGGGCATGGGCGTGGCCGGTGCCGCTGTGGCTACCGTGATCGCACAGGGCGTGTCGGTGGTGCTGTGCATCCTCTATGTCATGGCGCGGGTGCGCATCCTCATCCCGGACCGGAAGCATCTGGACGTGGGCCGCAAGCTGTACTGGGACCTGTTCAGCCAGAGCATCTCCATGGGCCTGATGAGCAGCATCGTGTCTGCCGGTTCGGTGATCTTGCAGTACGGCATCAACGGGCTGGGCACCCTGACCATCGCCGGACACACGGCGGCCCGCAAGCTGTTTGCCTTCACGGATATGCCGCTCATCGCCATGGCGAATGCGGCGTCCACCTTCGTTTCCCAGAATTACGGCGCAGGCCAGCCGGAGCGCATCCGCAAGGGCATGCGGGAGATCTACCTGTATTCGCTGGTGGTCATGGTGGTGACGGTGCTGCTGATGCAGGTGAGCGCCGAGTGGCTGGTGCGCATGGTGTCCGGTTCGTCGGAGGCCCTCGTGCTGGAAAACGGCGCACGCTATCTGCGCTGGACTTCCCCCTTCTATGCGGTGCTGGGGGTGCTGCTGTCCACCCGCTATGCCCTGCAGAGCCTGGGCGAAAAGGTGCTGCCGCTGTTTTCCAGTGTCATCGAGTTCCTGGGCAAGGTGGTGTTCGTGCTGGTGTTCATCCCCCGCTTTGCCTACAATGCGGTGATCCTGTGCGAGCCGGTGGTGTGGTGCTTCATGGCGCTGTATCTGGTGGCGGTGTACCGCTGCAATCCCTTTGTGTTCCCCAAAAAACAATGACCCGGTGCCCCGGGCAAACAAAAAGCGTCTGCAGAGGCTTCTGCAGACGCTTTTGTATTGGGGGTCTCCTTACAGGGCCGAATAGCCAAAGCTGTTGACCAGGGCGTCGATGTGCTGGCCGGCCTTGCACAGGGGGCAGTCGCGGCTGTCAAAGCTGGCGTAGTCCGGCAGGCTGGCGGGGTCGAAGATGGAGGTGACCGGGTAGCCCAGGCACTCGTGGGTGGTGGCAAAAATAGCCGAAAGCCCAGCCACCATGCCGCCGTAATAGTTCACGGCCTCCACAGCAGCCTGCACGGTGTAGCCGGTAGTGATGGAAGCGGCCAGGATCAACACATGCTTGCCCTTGACCATGGGAGCCAGATTGTCGCGCAGGATGATCTGGCTGCCGGTGGTGTACTCTGGGGTGATGACATAGATGGTCTGGTGGGCGTTCATGTTGGCAAAGCCGTCCTTGGTCAGCTCATTGGCCAGACAGGTGCCGATGACCTGGGTGCCGTCCAGACAGAGCACGGTGTCCACGATGGTGCTGTGCTGGTAGGCACTCACCAGCTCCTTGGCCACGGCCTTGGCCTCCGACAGGCGGGACTTCTGGGTGGTGACGTCGATGTAATAGTTGATGTGGCTGTGGCTGGTGGCAAAATGTCCCTTGGCAACGCGCAGGAACAGGTCACTTTTCTTGGTGGGCAGCTTGACCATGTTGATCATAACAGACAGCACTCCTTTTCAGCCGGGCGGGCGTACCCGCCGCAAAATATAACAGCGCGGCGGTAAGTGGCTCTGCCGCTGCACTTTGTCCGTTGCTTGTTCTTTTATTGTACCGGAAAACGGAACTGTGCACAAGACACAAAATCACTAAAAAACGATAGACACTTTACAACGAACTGCCCAACAAAAGGGTCAAAAATGCCCGCACCAAGGGTGCGGGCTGAAATGTAAAGATTGGAGAATTACTTGACGAGGTCTGCACCGAGGATCTTCCAGGTCATGCGGAGTTCAGGAGACTTGGCCGGGTTGGGGATATAGGTGAACTCCAGGGTGTCCTCAGGGCCGGGAGCATACCCGGCATAGTCGGGGACATGGACCTTGTACTCACCCACAGTCCGGGGCGGGAGCTCGGGGAGGATTTCAGGAACCTTGCCGTCCTCCCCCCGAACAGCCTCGATGGTCAGGTTGAACTTGTTGTTCCACTTGCGGTTGCCCTTTGCATCCAGGACCTCTACCGTGAAGAGCTCGTTGGGGGTCATCATACGAAGGGGAGCATCGGAGCTGTTCTTCACCGTAAAGGTAAAGACACCGTCAGTGCTCTCCGTGTCCACGCTCTTCAGCAGGCCGCCGGTGGTGCCCAGGGTCGTGCCATAACCCAGCTTTTTGACAACAGGGTTGTTGGGGTCCTGGATCTCACAGCCGGTCAGCAGGCCGGCACCGGCCACAGCCACAGCGGTCATGGCAGAATACTTCAGAAAATCACGCCGGGAAAAAGTGTAAGACATGATACGTTCCTCCGTTTATCAACAAAATATGGTGTAAGGGTCAGCCCAGAGCAGGAACCGCAGTATCCGGGGAGATGATCCAGTTTGCGGTGTACTCGTTGTACTCGGTATCCGGGGTGTAGATGATACGCAGGGAAGCGACGGGGTCGGCCTTCATCACAGGCAGGCCGGATGCCTTAACGGTGTAGATGCACTCCTTGCCACGGCTGATGGGGTTGGTGTCGCCAGAGTCCAGGCGAGCGGTGACGTTGCCCTGGGTAGAACCCACAAAGATGTTTGCGATGCAGTTGTTGTTCTTATCGTAGGCCTTGACTGCAAAACGATTGGGGCTCACGATGATGGGATTCTTGCGGCCGTTGACGATATGGATCGTAAAGGTCGCATAGCCGTCGGTGGGATCATACTCCAAAGTCTCCAGAGTAGACTTTACCTTCAGCACGACATTATCACTGGGATAGGTGGTCTGGATCGCAGTTTCTGCGCCAGAACCGGAGCAGCCGCCCAGCAGGCTGGTACCGGCCACAGCCACAGCGGTCACGGCGGTGTATTTCAGAAACGAGCGGCGGGAGAAAACGGTAGACATGATTTTGTTCCTCCTCCTGGAATGTAAAATTATACAGTTTATGCCAATGGAAGTTACTTATACAATATGCGAAATGACCGCAAAAGTCAATGCTTTTTATAAAATAATTGTGAACATTCTGTGGGCATATCGTACAAAATGGACGAAATCGAATGCAATTATCCGCGGATCACATCGGCGGCCTTCATGGTAAAGGTCAGGGTCTTGTCCGGGGCAAAGGTGGGCATGTAGGTCACCTGCAGCTCCTTCCAGCCGGTGGGCACCTGCAGCATCAGCACGATGTAGCCGGAGCCCTGCGGGGGCAGGGTCTCGCTGTCGGAAAAGCTCTGGGAGTTGGAATTGTACAGCGAGATGTTGGCACTCACGGCGGCACCCTGACCGTCGCAGGTGGCAACAAAGTCGGTGGTAGCAGCGGCCATGGCCTGGAAGTTGGCGTCCACGTTCTCCAGCGGGGGCACGGGGTAAGCGGCGTTGATGGCATCCACGCCCTGTGCACCGATGGTATAGGTCTCAGTCTTGCTGCGGTTCAGCACGGTCACGCGCACGCCCAGATACTCATAGCCGGGCCGTGCGGGATCCTGGGTCAGGTGGAACACGCTGGACAGCTGCACGCCCAGACCGTTCCAGTTCTTGACGGTGTCGCCCACCTTCACGTCGTTGACGGTGGTGTTGCTGCCATTGGTCTTGCAGCCGCTCAGCAGGCTGGCAGAGCCGACCGCTGCAGCGGAAACACCTGCACACTTCAGGAATGCACGGCGGGAAATCTTGTTCGACATAGGTATTGTCCTCCTCTTGATCGGTGGAAATGTTGTCCTTTCCAGAATCTTCTACTCTGTTTATACCGTTTTTGGTGCCCAGATGCAAGAGTTTGGGGGAACAATTCACAGGAATATCACCCCGGTACGACGGGATTTCAGTCCTCAGGGGTCAGGCCCTTGACGTGGGTCTCGCTGGTCTTGACCAGATTCAGCAGGCTGGGGGTGTACAGCGGGAACTCGCGGGTCAGGCTCTCGGTGGTCATGGCAAGGCAGGCGGGGTCCTTTACGCCCTCGCCGCCGTTCACGTCCTCCCCGGCCAGCAGGGCTTCCACGTTGGCCTCGGACATGCGCATCACGGCGTCGGAATAGCCGCGCCAGCGGTGGGCACCGATGCTGAACATGCTGGACGCGTTGTGGGGCTCGGCCGAGTACAGCAGGCGGAACATCTTGGCCACGGCCATCATCAGGTAGGCACTCACCTCGGTGGTCAGGGCCTTGCTGTGGCACTGGCCAATCTTGGCATACAGCACGTTCAGGCTGTTGGAGATCAGCTTTTTGTTCATGGTGGGCAGCACGCTGCCGTGGTAGATGTTGTCCTTCATCTTGTCGGGGTTGGGCAGGTCCTCGGCCGAGAGCATCATACCGTTGCGCTCGGCGCTGCGGCCCAGCAGATAGTCGCAGGAAACATTATAATAGTCGGCCACGCGCACCACAAAGTCCAGCCCGCACTCGCGGATGCCTTTTTCGTAGTGGGACAGCAGGGCCTGCGAAACACCCAGATCTTCCGCCGCCTGCTTCTGGGTGATGCCGCGCTCCTTGCGCAGCAGTTTGATGATACGATTGAATTCCATGATCTCTGACTCCTCAATGACCCCGGGTTGGGGAACATCCTTGATTTTTGGTTTACAGCAGGTTGATTATACACAACGGAAAACGAAATGTAAAGCAAGAAAAGTGACGATATTTTTCATCAAATTTCGTCATTTCTGTCAAAGGCCTTGCCGGGCACACTACATCTATGTTAAACTACAGGTATAACAGCATACATTTTGTGGCGGACGCCCGGGGCACAAAGATGCCGGGCGGGAATATTTTTGGCAGAGGACGCGCTTTTCTGCCAGAAAATGGCTCCCGTTCCGGCCAAAAGAAACGGCACCCGGCGCAAAATGCAAAAATTCCAAATTGGAACTTCCATCTTTCCTGGTTTTGTGCTATAATGCTGTTTTGGCACCTGTCCTTGCCCGGCGCACAGCTTTGTGGTGGGCAGGGAGGCTATAAAAATAGGAATAGGAAAGAGGATTACCCAAATGAAACGCAACACCATCACCCGTCTGTGCAGCCTGGCCGCTGCCGCTGTTCTGGCTGTGAGCTGCATCGCCCTGACCGGCTGCGGCAGCAGCGCATCTTCTGCTGCTTCCAGCACCGCTTCCACCGCTGCATCCGCTGCTGCCGCCGGCGACAACTCCTGCGGCGAGGGCGTCACCTGGACCCTGGCCGACGGCACCCTGACCATCAGCGGCACCGGCCGTATGACCAACTTTACCTCCGACAGCCCGGCACCCTGGGCAGACCAGGCCGACCAGATCACCAATGTGGAAGTGGAAGGCACTGTCACCAGCATCGGTGCCGTCGCCTTCAAGGGCTGCACCAACCTGACCACCGTGAACATCGCTGACGGCGTGGAGTACATCGAGGCCGGTGCCTTCAACGGCTGCACTGCCCTCACCGATATCACCATCCCCGAGAGCGTGGGTTACATCAAGACCGGCGCCTTCAAGGATTGCAACGCCCTGACCAGCGTTACCATCCGTGACAACTGCCGCCTGGATATGAACGTGTTCCCCACCACCGTTGAGGTGAACCACAGCGAGGGCTGATCCTCCCCTGGCCTGCCCCGGACGCCCTCCCACATGATACGAGGTGCTATGCATGAAAACCTTTAAACTTCATCTCATCCGTCACGGCGTGACCGCCGGCAACCTGCAGGGCCTGTACATCGGCAGCGGCACCGACATCCCGCTGTGCGACGAGGGCCGTGCCCAGCTGGCCGAACTGAAGGAACGCTTTGAGTACCCCCAGGTGGACACCGTGTTCTCCTCGCCCATGCTGCGTGCGGTGGAAACGGCCAACATCCTGTTCCCCAACGCGGCCCACACCTTTACGGTGCACGATCTGCGGGAGGCGGGCTTTGGCAAATTCGAGAACAAGCCCGTGAAGGAACTGGTGCACGACGAGGACTTTAAAAAGTGGATCACCCCGGGTTCCGGCTTTGTGCCGGAGGGGGCTGAACCCACCGAGCAGTTCCACGCCCGCTGCGCCGAAAGCCTGCTCAAGCTGTTTGAGTATATGATCCGCATGGACGTGACCGAGGCCGCCTGTGTGACCCACGGCGGCGTGATCATGAGCATGCTCAGCCAGCGTGCTCTGCCCAGCCGCCGCCCCGAGCAGTGGATGGCAGACCCCGGCTGCGGCTACACCGTGCAGACTGACGTGCAGCTGTGGATGCGGGACAAGCTGGTGGAGGCCATCGACATCGTGCCCTTCGGCTATGCCGACACTCTGCGCGGCCAAGCCGAGACCGAAGAGAACGAGGCCTACGAATAAACGCAAAGAATCGGTTACAATCCGGGGCAACCGCTTGACAGAACGGTCACAATCCTTTATTGTATAAAGGAACCACTTTTTCGTTTCGCCAAGGAGGAAGTTCCCATGTCACAAGCCATCTCCCGCCGGTCATTCCTGAAATGTGCCGGCTCCGGTGCGGTCAGCCTTGCGGCTGCCCTGCTCACCGGTGTATCCGCAGCAGCGGCCGAGTTGCGTGCTGCGGGCGACCCTGCCCTGCTGGACGGCAAGGCGGCAGTGGAGCTGCTGGGTTATGCTCCGGCTCCGGGTCTGGGCGGTGTGCTGGTGTATCTCTCGGTGGAGAACCTGTCCGGCCATGCGCTGCCGGTGGGCGAAAGCTACCTGCAGAGCCGTCGGGTGTCCACCCGGGAGGACCTGTACAGCATGGGCACCGGGGTCACGGCCGCCTGCAACGGCCGTGCGGTGCGCTGCGGCAGCTTTGCCGCCCCGCTGTACGGTGAGAACGCGGCGGATGCTTCGATTTTTACCCTGAATCTGGCCGCCGGGCGCGGTGCGCTGCTGCACTGCTTCTGCGCCGTGCCGGAGGACTGGCAGACGCTGGAGCTCACCTATGCCCCGGACTTTGCCGCCGGGCGCAGCGTCACCTTCACGGTGCAGCGCGGCGCGGACGAAGCGGAACTGGGCATGGTGCCCGCCACCCCTGCCGAGGTGGGCAGCGTGGTGGACCTGTAAAACCGAATAAACGCAAAAGCTCCCCGTGCATCTGCACGAGGAGCTTTTTGTGTGTCAGGGCTGCAGCAGGTCGTTCCCGGCGGAATCTTGCACGGTGACTTCCTCACCGGTCAGGCTGGAAAGCCATGCAATGTAGCTGCGGCCGCTCAGGATGCGCAGCGGGCGGCCATCGGCGTCGTAAAAGGCAAAGGTCGAGCCGGTGCCCTGGGTCCAGGTGATGTGCCACAGGTGGCCGCCGTTGAGCCACAGGCCGCCGCCCATGGTCAGGTCGTAGTCCAGGGTGCGGCCATCGTCCCGCGGGGTGGAGGCGCTGTACAGCACCAGAAGGTTGTCAAAGGCAGCCTGGATGCCGGTGTTGGCGTCCAGCTGCGGGGAGCCGTCATTGTGCAGCATCCCGTAGGTGCCGGTATCGGTATCGTAGGCAAAGCGGGTGGTGCTGCCGGATGGGAACTGTACTGCCGCCTGAACTGCGTCGGCAACGTCCGCATCCGGCAGGTGGCCGTCGGTCTGCTGAGGCAGCAGGGCCGGGACAGTGGGTACGGCGGGGGTGTCCCCTTCCTGCGTGCTGTCTGCGGATTCCGCAGGGTCCTCGGACAGCGCGGACGAGAGGCTCAGGCTGCCCAGCACCTTGGCCACAGATTGACCGTTGGTGCACCACAGCGGGCTGGCCCAGTCGGTATTGCCGGTGGTGAAGGCGTTGCGGCCTGTTTCCAGCGCGTCCACCGCGCGCAGGTTCCAGTAGTCCAGAAAATTGCGGGTGTACAGGTCGCAGCCGCGCTGGATGGGCAGCACCTGCTGGCCGCTGAGCAGCCGCCAGAACAGGTCCTGCCCCAGCGTGACCGGCCCCACCGTCGGCATGGCCGACACGGAGGGATAGACCAGGCACAGGCTGGGGGCGGTGTCCGCACGGGCTGCGGCCTCCAGCACCACAGAGGCGCTGCCGATGCCCCACTGGGTGGTGCTGCCGGGGGCGTTGTCGATGACCACTGCCGCCGGACGCTGGCCCGGGTATTGCTGCTCCTGCCCGGTCAGGGGGTCAGCAGAAGCCGTGCTGTCGGCTGCCGGGCCGCCCGGCATGCAGCCGGCCAGCAGCACAGCGCACAGCACGGCCGCACCGATGCGCTGGATCCAGATGCGTTTCATGGTGTTCCCCTCGTTTACTGATAGCTGAAATTGGACCACTCATCGTCGTCCACAATGGCAAGGTAGGTCTTGCCGCGGTTGAAGAGCAGCTCAGCCCCGGCGTCATCGTAGACCTTCAGTGGATGCTCCGGGGAGGCCTTCTCCCAGCGGCCCACCTGTACCCCGCCCCGGCTGAAGAAGTAGGCTTCGCCGCCGGAAATGTAACTCACCTGCTGCACGTCGCCGGAGTCGCCAGGGTAGGCGGCGATGGGGGCAAAGCAGATGAGCAGGTTGTCGAAGCTCAGCTGCTTGCCGTTCAGTTCGTCCACGGTGTTCTCGAATCCGCCGGCGGCGTGGCTGTACATCTGCATTTTGTAGGTGCGGCTCAGTGCACTGTAGCTGAAGCTGGTCTTGTAGTTGTCGGAGTGCACGATGCGTATCGTCCGGCCGGAAGCGGTGCCGCGCATGGTATTCTCGGCCCCGGTGCGGTAGTCCGCAAAGCGGAAGAAGGTGGTGTCGTAATCGCGGCTCAGGCCGATGCCGGCATTGGCGGCGGCCTGCCGGATCTCCTTGCCGGAGGTGAACTCGGTGTGTTCGTAGGCAACGTTGCGGCCGCGGCTGTCCCGGTGGGCCACATGGGGATGGGTGGGCGTGTTGAAGTAGCTCTTGCCGCCGATGTTCAGACCGGAGTAGTTGTAGACGCTGATGAACTTGGTGCAGGGGGCGCTTTCGCCGTCGTGGTAGTACAGCGCCTGCCAGGGCATCAGCAGCTGCAGGAACTGGTCCCGGCCGGAGCGCATGGGCCCCACCTCGGGGATGCTGTCGGCGTCGCGGTACACGGCACAGAAGCGAGTGATGCCGCCCTCCACCTTGCTCTCGATGAGCAGGTCAGCAGAAGAAAGGCCCCGCTGAGGGCGGGCGTTCTGCCGCTCGGAATAGCTGATGTTGTTGACCATCACGCCCACGATGCGGCCGCTGCTGCGGTTGGCCTCGCCGGTCAGCGGGTCGGCGTCGTAGGCAGGCAGCCAGCTGGACGCGGCCGGTTCCTCCGCTGCTGCGGAAGATGCGGCGGCCTCACTGGAAGCCGCTGCCTCGCCGGAGGCTGCCGCCTCCGAGGATGCAGAGGAAGAGCTGTTGGCGAGCTTCTGCCGCAGCCAGTCGGAAAAGCAGCTGCCAACGGCGGCAGAACCGGCGGCCCGGCAGCTGGTCAGCGCCAGCGAAGCGGCCGCCAGCCCGGACAGACGAAGAACGGAACGGCGAGTGATCTTTTTCATAGAAAGTACCTCCTGCAGGGGGAAAGAATCGCGGCGGGGCCAGGCACTGCCTGCCCGGAAAAGAGCCTAAATCGGATTTGCTTTGATTGTAACGATTCTGTCCGGTTTTGTAAAGAGGAACTTGTCGGGATAAAATCCCTCCATCTCGCCTGCGGCGAGACCGTTCGGTCGCTTAAAGTCCCCGCGGGGGACTTCATAAGTGCAACGCAAGAATTTTCGGCCGGGTACTTGCATTTTATCGGCATTTATGGTAATATTATTCGGCAGTATTGTATTGTTGCAGAATATGCGCTCGTAGCTCAGCCGGTAGAGCATCTGACTTTTAATCAGAGGGCCAGGGATTCGAGTTCCCTCGAGCGCACCAAAAGGACGATAAATCGTTGAATCAAACGGTTTGTCGTCTTTTTTGTTTTATACGGGCTTTTTGAGCTTGTATCTATGATTTTTTCAAAAATTTTAGAGGTCAGAGGCACAAAAATGAAGAAGATTCAGAAAAGTGCAGTCCGGTTTGATAATCTAAAGCAAGATTTTTTGGACGATAAGAAGTATTCTGGCACAGCAGAAGCCCCGTTGAACGGCTATCGGTACCAGAAACCGGAAGCGTTCACCGCCCTTGCCGACCCGGTGTTGGAACAGACTGAGGGCAAGGCACTGGACTCCGGTTATGACTTCGGGGAGTACCGGGAGCGGGTCAACCGCTACATCATGGAGCACCGCAACGATACGCTGGCCATCCACAAGCTGACCCAGAACATCCCGCTCTCGCAGGGCGATTACATTGAGCTGGAACACATCTTCACCAGCGAGCTGGGCAGCAAAGAAGATTATGCCCGGGAGTTCAAAGATACCCCGTTTGGTCTGCTGGTGCGCAAGGTGGCGAAGCTCGACCACGAAGCCGCCATGCAGGCATTCTCCAAGTTCATCAACGATGAATCGCTGAATGCAAAGCAGAGCGCTTTCGTGCAGAAGGTCATCCATTACATCGAGCAGAACGGCTATGTGGAAAGCAAAGCCGTCCTGATGAAACCGCCTTTCGACCAGCCCATCCTGTTCACCCGCCTGTTTGGCGGCAAAATGGGCGGAGAACTGATGGAAACCATTGATGCCGTCCGGGAAAATGCGGTCCATGTGACGGCGTGATACGGCGGAATGCAGAGCGCAGCAAAAAATGTGACCGGGAAGAAGGTCCACCGGCTTTACAATTGCCGGAAAAGGCGGTATTCTTTATTTATGACAAATATCCGCAGGAGGAAACCATGGACATCCGCCAGCTGCACTACTTTCTGGTATTGTGCGAAGAAATGAATTATACCCGGGCCGCACAGCGGCTGTTTTTGTCGCGGCAGGCGCTGCGGCAGAGCATCTCTGCGCTGGAAGCGGAACTTTGCGGGCCGCTGTTTCTCAGTGCCCACCACAAGCTCACCCTCACCGACCGCGGCATGAGCCTGCAGCGCCATGCCACCCCGGTGGTGGAGCAGTTCCAGCAGATGCAGGCCGCCCTGCGGGCCGAGATCCAGTCGGCCCAGCCGGTGCACATCGGCATCAGCGTGGCGCTGGTGCCGGACTACCTGCCTGGGCTGGAAACGCAGCTGGACAAGTTCCGCCAGCAGTACCCTCATGTGGAGATGAGGTTCCGCCTGCTGGACAACGACGCTGTGGCCGATGCCGTGGAGCAGGGCGAGCTGGACGCCGGTCTGGTCATCGACCTGGGCTGTGCGGCCCCGGTACTGGCCCGCACCACCCTGCGGGCCGACCCTGCCTGCCTGCTGGTGCCCCGCGGTCACCCCTTCTGGGACCGGGAGAGCATCCCGCTGGCCGACCTGCGGGGGCAGCGGGTGCTGCTGCCCAGCCTGCGGCAGGACCTGTTCAGTCCGCTGTGGTCGGCCTGTGCCCGGGCCGGGTTTGCGCCCAACGCCGAGATCGGCCCCAGCTTTTACCAGGCCTATTATCTGGTGCAGGAGCAGCTGTGCACCTGCCTGACCCGCTACGAGCCCGGTGCCCGGCGGGAGCTGGACCGGGTGCGGGACGTGCTGCTGGAGGACCTGCCCCCGCTGTGCGTATCGCTGGTACAGCGCCGGGACTATACCTCGGCCTACATCGACCTGCTGCGCAGCTACCTGATGGAGGTGCTGGGCGGGGCCGCCTCGCTGCCGCCGCGCCGGGGCCGTCCGGCCAAGCCCTTCTACAACTTCCCGGTGCTGTCCAGCACGGCGGCAAAGCCTGCCGCTCCGGTGCACCCGGCCCCTGGCACCCAGCTGCCCTTTGCGGGTGCGACCAACTTCCGGGAGCTGGGCGGCTATCCGGCCGATGAGGGCAAGACCGTGCGCTGGGGCCAGATCTGGCGCGGCGTGTGCACCGCGCGGCTCACCGACCCGGCGGACCGTGCCCGGCTGGATGCGCTGGGCTTGCGGCTGATTCTGGACCTGCGCAGCACTGCCGAGGCCCAGGCCGAGCCGGACTATGTGCCGGACGGTGCCCGGCTGGTGCAGATCTGTGCCCTGTGCGGCGACGACGGCCATGAGATCAGCTTTGCCCCCGGTGACATCGAGCGCATGATGCACACCGCCCGGGAGGGCGAGAACATCCTGTACCGGATGTACCGACAGATGCTGTTTGGCAACAAGGCCTTCAAGGAGCTGTTCCGGGCGCTGGAAGCCGGCGAGACGCCCATCCTGTTCCACTGCTCTGCCGGCAAGGACCGCACCGGCGTGGCCGCCATGCTGATCCTGCTGGCGCTGGGTGCGTCCGACGAGACGATCTGCGCGGATTTTGTGCAGACGAATGTCTGCCGCAAGGCCGAGATCGACGCCCTTCTGGCGGGCCACGCGGAAGAGATCGCCGCCGACCCGTCCAAGCGGATGCGGTTCTGCACACAGGCGGGCGTGGATCCGGGTGCGGCACCCTATGTGCTGCAGGTCATCCGGGAAGCGTGCGGCAGCGCGGAGGAGTATCTGGCCCGGGAGTACGGCCTGACTCCCGCCCGGCGGATGCGCCTGCGGAGGATGTATCTGGAATAATGATGCAGAATGAGCCCCGGTGTATGCAGATGCACCGGGGTTTTTGCGGCATAAAATCGGCCATGTGCACAAAAAATATGCGACGGGATCCGGTTTTCCCTTGACAAGCGTGCAAATGTTTCGTAATATAATTAGTAGTATGGAATAAAAGACGCTGTGTGCAGGTCGTCCCCATGACCGGAGTTTCTCCACAGGCGAAGCGCGCCTGTTTTATATAAGCCAGAACCGGATAGAAAAAAGCCGCAATGCCCGTGCAGGGTCTGCCTGCGCGTGTGATTTTTGTTGTCACTTTTTGCATGGAAGGCTCCCTTATAGATCGTTGCCCACAGCCTGCCGCACAGCGTCTCCTGCTTGTTTGAACCTGAATGAAAAATCAGAACAAAGGAGAGTGAACACGATGACCGCGATCGAAGTGATCGTGGCCCTGATCGTGGGTGTTGTCGGTGCAGCTGCGGGCTATTTTGTTGGTTACAACAACCGGAAAAAGACCGCCGAAGCACAGATCGGCAGCGCCGAAGCCGAGGCGACCCGCCTGGTGAACGAAGCGATCAAGACCGCAGACCAGAAGCGCAAGGAAGCGGTTCTGGAAGCCAAGGACGAGGCCTTCAAGCTGAAGGCCGAGGTCGATGCCCAGAAGGCAGAGGCCGACAAGGAGATCAAACAGCGCCGTGCTGAGATCAGCCGTCAGGAAAACCGCATTGACCAGAAGGAAAATGCCCTGGACCGCAAGACCGAAGCCCTGGAGCGCAAGGAAGAGGACCTGAAGAAGCGTACCGCCGAGGCCGACGCCCGTCTGGCCGAGATCGACGCCCTGCGCGCCAAGGAGATGGAGCGTCTGGAAACGCTGGCCGGCCTGAGCCAGGAGGACGCCCGCGAGGTGCTGCTGCACAAGGTGGATGAGGAGCTCACCCACGAAAAGGCCGTGCGCATTGCCGCCTATGAGACCGACCTGAAGGAGAACTGCGACAACATCGCCCGCAACCTGATCGGTCAGGCCGTGAGCCGCTGCGCCGCCGACCACTGCAGCGAGACCACCGTGAGCGTGGTGCCGCTGCCCAGTGACGAGATGAAGGGCCGCATCATCGGCCGCGAGGGTCGCAACATCCGTGCGCTAGAAACCGCCACCGGTGTGGACCTGATCATCGACGATACCCCGGAGGCCATTACCCTGTCCTCCTTCGACCAGACCCGCCGCGAGGTGGCCCGCATGACCCTGGAACGCCTGATCGGCGACGGCCGCATCCACCCCGCCCGCATTGAGGAAACGGTGGAAAAGTGCCGCCACGAGCTGGAGCTGCAGATGAAGCGCGAAGGCGAGCGTGCGGTGATGGAGCTGGGCATCCACGGCCTGCACCCGGACCTGATCAAGCTGATCGGTCGGTTGAAGTACCGTACCAGCTTTGGCCAGAACGCCCTGACCCACAGCATGGAAGTGGCCTGGGTGGCCGGCCTGCTGGCAGGCGAGATGGGTGTGAACGTGACCATGGCACGCCGTGCCGGTCTGCTGCATGACATCGGCAAGGCACTGGATCACGAGATCGAGGGCAGCCACGTCCAGATCGGCGTGGACATTTGCCGCAAGTACAAGGAAAACACCCAGATCATCCACGCCATTGAGGCCCACCACGGCGACGTGGAGCCCAAGACCCCGCTGGCCTTCATCATCCAGGCTGCCGACGCCATCAGCGCCGCCCGCCCGGGTGCCCGCCGCGAGAATGTGGAAAGCTACGTCAAGCGTCTGGAAAATCTGGAGGAGATCTCTTCCAGCTTTGAGGGCGTGGAGCAGGCCTTTGCCGTGCAGGCAGGCCGCGAAGTGCGCATCATGGTCAAGCCCGACGTCATCAGCGACGATCAGGTCATCCTGCTGGCACGCTCCATCGCCAAGAAGATCGAAGATACGCTGGATTACCCCGGCCAGATCAAGGTCAACGTCATCCGCGAGAGCCGCGCTGTCGAGTACGCAAAGTAAAAACCGGACAAGGCCGCTGCCGTTTGTAGGCAGCGGCCTTGTTTTTTGCCCGGAAGCATGATATCATGAACAAAAAGGCCCTGCCGGTCTGGGGCGGCGGGGACGGATGCAGCGTGAAAGGAGCCGATCAAGATGAAACACTGGAAAAATCTGCTTGTCTGCCTGCTGGCTGGGGTGCTGGCGCTTGGTGTGCTTACGGCCTGCAGCGGGCTGGGGAGCGTGAACACCGGCACGGACGCTGAAAAAGCCGCAGAGCTGGCGCAGCAGCTGGGCGTTGCCCATACACAGGAGCTGGATAACACGGCCAAAGCGGTGGCAGAATGGTTTGTACAGGAACCGGACAGCCTGCGGGTCAGCGGCCTGGATCTGGTGTACACCGTGGCGCTGGATGCGGACAGCAACATGGGCTATACGGATGATCTGAACGACTTCCTGTTCTGGTCCGGGTGCTATGGTGTCCCGGACGATGTAACGGTGGCGCTCCTGCTGGATGATAGCACGGCCATGACGGCCCGGCTGTATGCACCGCAGGCCGACAGCGCGGCGGCAGAGCTGCTGGAGGACGCGGTCGGTCACAACGAAATGGGCGCGGCCTTCATCGACTACAACGGCACCGCCTATGTCGTGGCAGTGTTCCGGTAAGCACAGGCGATCAAAGGGACGTTCCGTGGAACGTCCCTTTTTTGTCTGTCACAGAAAATGAACTTGACTTAAAGTGCGCTTCAAGTTTTACGATCGAAAAGACAGGAACGCGTGTTGAAACCTTAGCAGAACAACAAAATGCAAAAAGCCCAGAGCGATACCGCTCCAGGCTCCTTTGTCTGTATGTACATATCATATGTATAATGTCCGGGGCGGATATTGTCAAGGGAAGTGAACGGGTTTCATCTCTAGGTGCCCACCGATTCATCTTGTTTGGCGTTTTGCATCCACCGCACCAGCGCTTCGGCGTCCTGTTTGCCTTTGGCGTACATTTTTTCAAGGCCGGCGCGGTTCTTGGTCAGGGTGGACATTCCCTCGGTGCTGTCCGGGGCGATGATGCAGACAAGGCCCTGTCGCTCCAGCTCCCGCGCCCGTTGGACAGCCGTGTTGTACCGCCATGCCCGGCGGCGCAGCCCCTCGGCTGCAGCGGGGTAATGCGACTGCAGCAGGTGTGCCAGATGCTTGTCCCGGGCATCACTACGCACCAGCCCGATGGGCTTGGTCAGGATGAGAGCCACCCGGTCGCAGCCGTGGGCAAAGGCCCATTCCAGCGGGACGGGGTCGGCCAGGCCGCCATCAAAATAAGGCACGCCGTCGATGACGCAGGGCTGGTCGATGACCGGGATGCAGCAGGACGCCATGAGGACGCGGTAGTCGTCCGGGTGGAGGTCTGCCTTGGTGAAATACTGCGCCTCGCCGTTCTGTGCATTAGCGGCCACCACGCAGAGCTCTGCCGGGCTGCGGGCAAGCGCCGCGTAATCCAGCGGATTCTCGCCGCCTGCATTGCTGAGGGTGCCGTAGACATAGCCCAGATCAAGATAGGAGTGCTTGCGGATGAGGTTGTGCACGCTCATGTACTCCCTGCGGAAGGAGTATTCATCGTAAAAGGGCTTGTTCCGCCCATGCTGGCCTGCCAGATAGGACGCCATATTGGCGCTGCCCGCCGAAACGCCGATGCAGAGATCGAAGCGGAGGTCCTCCTCCAGGCAGCGGTCCAGCACGCCAGCGCCGTAAATGCCCCGCAGGCCGCCACCCACATCGATGACACCGTATTTCATGGTCTGTTCCTCCATCGTTTCATTCCATTTTCCTCCCAGTATAACGGGACGGCGGGAAATACTCATTGAGCAAACGGCGGGATCTGATGCAATTTGCGGCAGAAAGCAGGATCTGCCGCAATGGGGCAGAAGCCGGACACGCACAGCCCAGTACCACCCTTGCAATTTACACGCAGGTCTATGACAAGCGGCGCAAAGAGATTCGCAGCCAGATGAGCAAAGAACTGTATGAATGAGCAAAAAAGAAGCACGAAGACCGGAACCTTCGTGCTTTTTTGGTGGGCCAGCCAGGACTTGAACCCGGGACCAAGCGGTTATGAGCCGCCAGCTCTGACCAACTGAGCTACTAGCCCGCAGAGCGCCGCAGCGCTATTATTTAGTATAACAAATTCTGCGGCAAATGAAAAGCCCCTTTGCCCGCAAAAATCACCGGGTGCGGTGGGCGTCCAGCTTCTGGGCCATGAATTCGTCCAGCATCTCCTGCGGGAACAGCGGCTCCTTGTAGCCAAAGGCCTCCCGGATGAAGATCAGGGTGACCACGGTCTGGCGGCCGGGGTCCAGCCGCAGGGTGTACAGGGTGTCCAGCGGCTGCTGGGTGGGCTGGTGCAGGGTCAGGTGCAGCAAAAAGCCGCCGTCCCGCTCCCGGCGGCAGTCGTAGACGAACACGTCGGAGTCGTTGTGTTCGTCCAGCCGGTCGAAGCACTCGTCCAGTGCAAGGTCGGTGCGGAATTCGGACAGTCCGGCCGGGCCGTACTGACTGCGGCGGCCGTTTTCCCGCCGGGAGAGCAGAAACACGATCACGCCCAGCACGGCGGCCAGCAGGACGATGGAAACAACAGCGTTCATGGAAAACCTCCGGAATAGTTTTCCTTATTGTAACACAACCTGCGCGGTTTTGTGCTATAATATTTTTAATTCTTTGAAAAATTCAGCAGGCCCGCTGCACGTTGCACCGGGCGGGAGGAACGCAATGAAGCTCAAATTCACACGCAAGACCTGGTACTTCTTTCTGCTGGCCGCTGCAGCCATTTCCATGCTGGGTGGCTTTGCCGTGCTGGGCGGCATGGACTTTTCAGCGCTGGAACTGGTGGCGTTCTGCCTGACCGGCATCGCAGTGCTGTTTCTGGCGGCGCAAAAGGGCGCACCGGCAAGGGAAAAGCGCAACTACACCGGCGTGTTCGTGGTGCTGATGCTCAGTAAGCTGGCGGCCGGCGGCTGGGCAGGCGATATCTGCTCGGCGCTGGTGTGGCCTGCCTTGCTGGCAACGGAGTACGAGCGCGGCAGACCCATCCAGCGGCAGCTGCAGTTGGTGAGCGCCGCCGAGGTGCTGCGCACGGTGTTCTGGCTGCTCACCCGCTATGCGTGCATGGCCGGGCTTGCCTTCTGGACGAACCTGCTGTTCGTGCTGCTGGCCTGTGCCCGCGGCTGGGCGGCGCTGACCCTGTATAAATTGCAGGAGGAAGAGCTGTGACCCGGCGCAGCCGGAAAAAGACAGGACGCAAAAATCGCCGCATGGGGCGGCGCACCTTTCTGCTGGGGGCCGGGGCAGCAGCCTGCGTGGCCGCAGGGCTGTACCTGCGCCGGGTCACTTCCCCTGCGGCCGCCGACAGCACCCCGGAGCCCTCGGCAGACCCCAACCCGGCGCTGCCGGCCGGGGAGTGGCGGGCCGTGTGGGTGAGCTATCTGGAATGGGCCGCCATGGACTTTTCCACGGAGGATGCCTTCCGCGCCGGAGTGGTGCAGCTGCTGGACAACTGTACCGGACTGGGGCTGAACACAGTGCTGGCCCAGGTGCGCCCCTTCGGGGATGCGCTGTACCGCAGCAGTCTGTTCCCATGGAGCCATCTGTGCACCGGCGTGCAGGGCAAGGACCCGGGCTTTGACCCGCTGGATGTGCTGCTGCAGGAGGCTCATGCCCGGGGCATCTCGGTGGAAGCGTGGGTCAACCCCTACCGCCTGCGCTCCTCGGCAGCCATGCCGCCGAACCTTGCGGACGGCAATCTGGCCAACACCCACCCGGAGTGGGTGTGCACGGTGGACGAGGGCCTTTACCTGAACCCCGCCGAGCCTGCCGCCGCCGACTATGTGGTGCAGGGCGTGGCCGAGCTGGTGCAGAACTACGCGGTGGACGGCATCCACTTTGACGATTACTTCTACCCTACCACCGATGAGAGCATCGACGCGGCGCAGTTTGCGGCGTCCGGGGCGGGAAATCTTGCCGCGTGGCGGCGGGAAAATGTGACCGCGCTGGTGCGGGCCGTGCACGACACGGTGAAAGCGGCGGACCCTACCCTGCGGTTCGGCATCAGCCCCCAGGGCAACCCGGACAACGACGAAAACCAGCAGTACAGCGATGTGACCGGCTGGCTGGCGTCCGGCGGCGGGGATGCGGTGGTCGATTATCTGTGCCCGCAGGTGTACTGGGGGCAGGGCTTTGCCCTGCACAACGGCAGCACCCGCTTTGCCTTTGAGAACATCGTGCCCGCATGGCTCGCCTATCCCCGCGCGGCGGACGTGGCCCTGTATTTCGGGCTGGGAGCCTACCGTGTGGGAGTGGGCGACGGCGGCAGCAACGAAAACAGCCTGTCGGGCTGGAGCACCGGCCGTGCGCTGGCCGACCAGGTGGCCTTTCTGCGGGAGCAGGGAGCCGGGGGCTGGGCCCTGTACCGGTACGGTTCGCTGTTCGGGCCGGAGCAGACTTCCCTCGCTGCGGCCGAGTGTGGGGCACTGGCGGCTGCCGACGGCAAAGAAACTGCATGAAATCGGGCGGCAGCGCGCGCAAAAGCCGGGCAGCTCTCTTGTGCGGTGCTGCAAAATGCGGTATACTATACAGATAGACCCGGCCCTGCCGGAACCCGAAAAAACAGGAATATCAAACCCTTTGACAGGTTGAGGAAACGTTTATGAAAACGAAAAAACGCTTTTTGGCCGTTGTGCTGGCTGCCGCTCTGCTGGTGGCAAGTCTGACCGGCTGCAAGGACGCACTGCGCGGTGTGGCGCAGAAGATCTCCGGCAGCTCCGGCGAGGTGCAGGAAGAGGACACCACCCGCTGGGCGGACGCTACCGCAGACCCTCTGATCATTCAGGGCATTGCGGACGCTTCGGCAAAGTTTGACACTGCCATGGTGGACGGCACCCTGTACGCCGTGTTCAACGGCATCTGGAGCCGCCAGACCAACTATTTTGCGGCACCCACCGGCACGCTGACCGTCATGGCCTGCGGCACCGCCGAGGGTACCCAGAAATTCAAGGTGGCGCTGTGGAAAAAGGTAGACGGCGGCGTGGAGTATGTGCCGGACAGCACCTACTACATCAAGACCGACGGCACCGACTACACCTGCACCATCTCCGGGCTGGACCCGGCGGCCATCTACCGCATGACCATTTCCTATGATTCCAGCCGTTACTACCTCTACGGTCTGCTCAAGGTGGAGGGCGTCGGCTGATGAATACACAACGCAAGAATTCGCTTTTGCTGCTGCTGTGCGCGTTTATCTGGGGCACGGCCTTCGTGGCCCAGAGCGCCGGTTCCGGCATGGGAGCCTGCAGCTTTCTGGCCGGGCGCAGCTGGCTGGCGGTGCTGGTGCTGCTGCCCACGGTCAAGGTGTTTGACCTGGTGCGTCAGCGCAGCACCGGCACCACTGGGGCACCGAAAACGCCGGAGGAGCGCCGCTGCCTGCGCCGGGCCAGCCTGGTGTGCGGCACGCTGCTGTTTGTGGCGTCGGCTGCCCAGCAGTTCGGCCTGACACTGAACCCCTCCACGGCCAAAGCAGGCTTCCTCACGGCGATGTATGTGGTGCTGGTGCCCATCTTCGGGCTGGCACTGGGCCGCCGCGGCAGCCCCCAGCTGTGGCTCAGCGTGGCCATCGCGGTGTGCGGGCTGTATCTGCTGTGCATGCAGAACGGCTTTGGCGGCGTGGAACGCAGCGACATGGTGCTGCTGCTGTGCGCCGTGCTGTTCAGTTTCCAGATCATGGCGGTGAACCATTATGGTCCGCAGATGGATGGCGTGCGCCTGAGCCTGCGGCAGTTCTTTGTGGTGGCGGTGGAAAGCTCGGTGGCAGCGCTGCTGCTGGAGCACCCGGCCCCGGCGGAATTTGCCGTGAACGCGGTGCCCCTGCTGTACTGCGGCGTGATGTCCAGCGGCGTGGCCTACACGCTGCAGATTTTGGGCCAGCGGGATATGAACCCTGCCGTGGGCAGCCTGATCATGTGCCTGGAAAGCGTGTTCAGCGCGCTGGGCGGCTGGGTGCTGCTGCATCAGAGCCTTTCCCCGCGCGAAGGCGTGGGTTGTGTGCTGATCTTTGCCGCCGTGGTGCTGGCCCAGCTGCCGGCCCCGCAGCGGGCAGAGCGTGCGTCCTGACGTGGCCGCACAAAAACCGGAAGTCCAGCTGCGCAGCGCGGGCGGCATCCAGTACGAGCTGTACCGCAAAAAGATCAAACAGCTGCATCTGCGGGTACGGGACAACGGCACCGTGATGGTCAGCATCCCGCTGCGCACCAGCCTGGAACAGGCGGACGCCTTTGTGTGCAAGAACGCACAGTGGATCCACGACACCCGGCAGAAAGTGATGGCAAAAGCGGCCCGCGACAATGCCGACCTGCCGGACAAGGAGACCGCACTGGCCTGTTTTACCGCCATGAGCGATCAGGTCTACCCGGCCTTTGTCGGGGTGCTGGGCGGCCAGAAACCCACCCTCAAGGTGCGCAGCATGACCACCCGCTGGGGCGTGTGCTGCCCCGGCAAAAAGCAGATCACCTTTGCGCTGCAGCTGTATAACATGCCGCCTGCGGCGCAGATCTATGTGGTGGTGCACGAATACTGCCACTTTTTGCAGGCCAACCACAGCCCGGCGTTCTGGGCCGAGGTGGCAAAGCTGCTGCCGGACTGGAAAGCCCGGCGGGAGCTATTGAAGAAGTAAAAACAGGAGGCAGACTTCCCTTGGAAAACGAAAAAAAGTCCGGCGGCGATAAATACTCCAAACTGGCCGGCAACACCCTCATCTTTGCCATTTCCAGCTTTTCGTCCAAACTGCTCACGCTGATTGTGCAGCCGTTCCTGACCTACGCCATGGCCGAGATCTCGGATCTGGGCCTGTCCAAGATCCTGAGCCAGTACGCGAACCTGCTCATCCCCTTTGTGTCCATGGGCATGTCCAATGCTATCATCCGCTTTGGTCTGGATAAGGGCAACAGCGAAAAGCAGGTGTTCACCAACGGCCTGCTCACCATTCTGGGCGGCTTTGGCATCCTGGTCCTGTGCTGGCCCATTGCACGGTTCCTGCCCGACATGGCCCAGTACGGCCTGCTCATTTACCTCTATGTGCTCATGAGCTGCCTGCGCACCCTGTGCACCCAGTTCGTGCGCAGCCGCCAGTGGAACAAGCTGGTGGCCGTGGACGGCGTGCTGTGCACCGTGGCCACCATGGCGTTCTATGTGCTGTACCTGGTGGGCTTCAAGTGGGGTGCCAACGGCTACCTGCTGGCCATCATCAGCGGCGACTTTGTCAGCGTTTTGTTCCTGTGCATCACCGGAAAACTGTGGAACTACCTGGAGTTCCGGGGCGTCAACCGGGGGCTGTGGCGGCAGATGTTGCATTTTTCGCTGCCCATGATCCCGGCCCAGATCAGCTTTTGGATCATTAACGCCTCGGACCTGTTTTTTGTGCGGCGGATGTGTGACGGCCTGGGGGGCCACGACGGCAACGCCTGGAGCGGCCTGCTGTCCACGGGCTACTTCCTGCCCACCATCCTCACCACGCTGGGCCTGATCTTTTACGACGCCTGGCAGCTTTCCGCTGTGACCGAGGAGGAGGGCCGGGCGCGGTTCTTCACCAAGATCTTCCGCACCTATTCCAGTGTGCTGTTCTGCTGTGCGGCGGGCATCATCTGGCTGTGCCGCCCGGTGATGCACATCATGAAGTCCAACTACTACTACGCCTGGCACTTTGTGCCCTTCCTGGTGCTGGCCTCCACCTGCAGCTGCTTCAACCAGTTCATGAACAGCGTGTATGTGGTGACCAAAAAGTCCAGCCGCAGCATGGTCACCATGATGGCCGGTGCCATCAGCAACTGCATCATGAACTACTTCTTCATCAAGTGGTGGGGCCCCATCGGTGCCACATACGCTTCCTTCCTGGGGTTGGCGCTGGTGTTCACCCTGCGCTCCATCGACGCAAACCGCATGATCTATATGCATGTGCATCCGGGCCGGGTGCTGCTGAACGTGGGTCTGCTGGTGTTCGAGGCCTTTGTGCTGCTGGCCGAGACCCCGCTGTACGGCCTGTGGACCGGCCTGATCACCGCAGTGGTCATCCTGATCAACTTTGCAGGCGTGTGGGCCATGGCCCGCGTTCTGCTGCCCCGCCTGCTGGGCCGCCGCGGCAAGGCGCTGGTGGCCGCTGTGGACGGCTGGCTGAGAAAATAAAAACCGATAGAAACAACAATGCCCCCGGAGAACTCTCCGGGGGCATTGTTGTTGTGTGCGAGGAACAGCGAGCTTTTTACGGCTCACTGGGGGTTGGTCTTGTCAGCGCATCAGTGCTTGCTCTTGGCAAACAGGCTGGTGAACGCACCGGCTACGGTGAGGGCCATGCCGCTCAGAGCCATGGCCAGAGCGGTGAACCAGTTCACGCCGGTCTTGGGCAGGGCGGCCACGGTGCTGTCGGGGGTGGCATCCTGCACGGGAGGATTGCTGGGGTTCTCCGGGTTCACGGGCGTCTCGGCATCGTCCGGGGTGGCGTCCTGCACGGGAGGCGTGGTGGGGTCCTCCGGGCTGACGGGGGTGTCCGGGGTGTCGGGATCAGGCGTGGGTTCCGGATTCGGGGTGGGTTCCGGTGCGGGCAGCTCGGCGTGGGCAGCCTTCAGGGCAAGGCCGTCTTCCCCGGCGGTGATGGTGTAGGTGCCATCTTCGTTCTGGGTGAGTTCGGCACCGCTGTCCAGCAGGTTCTGGAAGAACGGCTCCTCCCCGTGGAAGTTCCAGCGCTGGCCGTTGGCATCGGTATACCAGCCGTCGATCTTGTCGCCGCAGTCGTTCAGGGTGTCGTCGGTGCCGGCATTGGTCACCGAGAAGGTCAGCTTGCCGCCTTCTTCCACAAAGATATCATCACCGGCCACGGTAGCGTGGTTGTTGTTGATGGTGGTCTTGGCACCCAGCTTGGCCTCTGCGTTCTTGCGCACCACCAGGCCGCCGCCACTCTGGGCAAGGTCGTCCTTGGTTTCATCGTTTTCCTGCGTGGCCTTATTGCCTGTGACGGTGACGGTGGAAGCATCGTCAATGGTCAGCTTGCTACCCTTCCGGCAGAGGATGCCACTTGTATAATTGTCGGCGACGTTCACAGTACTGTTTTTGATGTCCAGTGTGGCCGAAGAACTTCCCAGCCGCAGACCTGCATTGTAGCCGTATCTATGGGAATTCGTCAAACCCTTTGTACCGGTGACCGTTACCGTGGAATCTGTGATGCTGCCTTTGCCGGTGAAGGTGATGCCGGTGAGGCCATTGTTGCTGGCAGTAACGGTGGAATCTTCAATGTTCAGGTTTCCGGCAGACAGGCCGTGGCTACCGTTGTTGCTGAACTCTACGTCAGAGCCGTTCTTGATGTCAAAGTGGGTGCCGTTGGAGCCGTTTCCGGTGCTGTTGAGGACCTTTACGGTGCTGTCGTCCACCGTCACATGGAAGCCGCCGGTAAAGCCGGAGCGGTTGTGGTCGGAGATGTAGCTGGAGCCATCAGTGATGTTGACGTTGTAGACGTTGTTACCGCCGTCCCACTCCAGGGCGTCCTGCTTGTAGTTCTGGATGGTCAGGTTGGAACCATTCTGGATGTTCAGGGTGGAGCCGTTCTGGACGATCGGCTGGTCGTTGTTGCCGAAGTAGATGGCATGGGTCTTTTTTTCGTTGTCCTGGGGTGTGCCGGTGCCGTCCAGGATCATGTCGGTGTTATCCAGGGTCAGGGTGGAATTCTTGCCGACGCAAACGGTCATCCAGTTGCATTCGGTGTCCGGTGTGGTGCCGATGCCCTTCAGCACCACCTGCATATTCTTGAAGGTCAGGGACTGGCCCCACAGGGCGATGCCTTGCTTTTCAAAGGTCAGCTGGGGCTTCTTGGTGGTGCTTGCAACGCCCTCAATGGTCAGGTTCTTTTTGAGGTTGATGCCCTGGGTGGTGGTGTCCTCGGTGATCCGGACGGTGGCACCATCCTCAGCCTTCTCAATCGCCTCATCGACGCTGTCATAAGACCCGACCAGTTTGCCGTCCTTGTCCAGCACGGTGGCAACGGTGGCGTCCTTCACTGCCTGGGCGGCACCCTCCGGCATCAGAGCAGAGATCCCTGCCTCCGGGTCGCTCCCTGCCAGGGCGGCATTTTCCAGGGTGGGGGTCAGAACGGCCGGAGCATTGGGGTCAGCGGCCACGTCAGCCTTGTCGTCCACGTCAGCCTTGTCGTCCACGTCAGCCTTGTCGTCCACGTCGGCTTTGTCGTCCACGTCGGCCTTGTCGGCTTCGTCGGCCTTGTTGTCTTCGTCGACCTTGTTGTCCACGTCGGCCTTGTTGTCCACGTCAGCCTTGTTGTCTTCGTCGGCCTTGTCGTCCACGTCGGCCTTGTCGTCCACGTCGGCCTTGTTGTCTTCGTCAGCCTTGTCGACTTCGTCGGCCTCGTCAGCCTTGGGGGCCTCGTCAGCCTTGGGGGCGACGGTGTCATCGGCGGTAGCTGCCTGGTCTACAGCGGCAGGGGCAGGGGTCAGAGCTGCGTCCTCCGGAGCCTCTGCATTGGCGGCCAAAGGGGTGGCTGCCACACAGGCGGTCAAGGCCAGAGCCATGGCGGCTTTTTTGAATTTCTTGTTCGTCATATGATTCGCTCCTTTCGCTCTGCACACAAAAGATACAATAAATTGTATCTATACGGAGATAAAACAGAGCAATAAACTCTGTTCATGATATACCATTTTCTAGCTGCGCTGTCAATAAGATTACGAAAACACGCGGATAATTGGCAAACTGCAAAAAAACGCAGCAAGATTTTACGCAGAATGCAGAGAGAAATGTGCGCTGTTGTTGCACTGCTGAAATGGTCTTGATACGCATTGAAATTTGTTGTTGCAGAACGCAGAAAAGCCGCTGCCCGGTGTGCCGGGCCTGCCGCTGCTGCTGGCGCGGCGCTTGGGGCA
>OLSO01000547.1_pt1 | contig 35914 bp, 35 predicted proteins | sample 1672441 | NCBI WGS metagenome assembly OLSO01 (sample SAMEA3136686, study PRJEB25190) | human gut metagenome | biome: human gut; feature: human-associated habitat; material: faeces | place: Austria | collected 2013 | reverse complement strand
GTAAGATGATAGGAGAATCGTAGATGAGATATGCCGATAGAGATGGGAATATTTACGAAGAAGAGAATGGGCAAGATCGTTTGCTTCATTGGATGTATACAACTATGGCAGGACGAGCCAGTCTAAAAATATTAATCAGACCTTGGGTATCCAAACTAGGGGGAGCTTTCTTAAGTTCTCCCATCTCCAAATGTCTGATCAAAGGATTTGTCAAGAATAATCATATTGATATGAGTGAATATGAGAAGAAAAATTACAAATCTTATAATGAATTCTTCTCAAGAAAGATCAAAGAAGGAAAACGTCCATTTCCGGAAGATAAAACAATCTTAGGAAGTCCTTGCGACTGTAAAGTAAGTGTGTATCCAATCGAAGAGAAGACATCTTTTGTTGTAAAGGATACAAGATATACGTTGGATTCATTGATCAGAAACCGCAAGATCGCAAGACATTTTCAGGGCGGTTATGTCGTGATCTTACGCCTGACAGTAGATGATTATCATAGATACTGCTATTTTGATGATGGAATTAAGAGTGAGAATCATAGGATTGATGGAGTTTATCATACCGTCAATCCGATCGCAAATGATCATGTGAAAATCTATAAAGAAAATACCAGAGAATATACATTGATGAAGACAAAACATTTTGGAGATGCACTCCAGATGGAAGTTGGAGCATTGATGGTTGGAAAGATTGTTAATCACGATGGAGCCGGATCTATGAGGCGCGGGATTGAGAAAGGATATTTTCAGTTTGGAGGTTCAACGATCATTTTATTATTAGAAAAGGATAAGGTTGAGATCAGAGAAGAACTGTTAGAACGTACCAAGAACCAGTGTGAGACAAAGATCAGGCAGGGTGAGATGATCGGGAAAGCATTGGTATGACCTTAAAATAAATATTGACAGAGTGGTCATATATGGCTATACTAAGTTCATAAGTTGAAGGAGCAACGAATTTTCGTTGCTCCTTTTTTGCATTTTAGAAATGAAAATAAGATCAGAGAGGAGAGATAGTATATGTTAAGTAAGATCATATCTGATGTGGATGCTTTTGTATGGGGACCAGTGATGCTGGTGCTTCTCGTGGGAACAGGAATCCTTTTAACAATTCGATGCAATTTCCTAACCTGGAGAAACCTTCCTTGGGCGATTAAAAAGACATTAAGTAAAGAATCCAGAACAAAAAACAGAGGAGAGGGTGATGTATCACCATTTTCAGCATTGACAACAGCACTGGCGGCAACGATCGGAACTGGAAATATCGTAGGAGTAGCGACAGCAATGGTTTCAGGAGGTGCTGGAGCATTGGTGTGGATGTGGATTTCTGCATGTTTTGGATTATCATCTAAATTTTCAGAATGTATGTTGGCGATCAAATACAGAGAAGTCAATGAAAAGGGTGAGATGTCCGGTGGACCAATGTATACAATGAAAAAGGCACTCAAGAACAAAAAGCTTGGAGCCGTACTTGGATGGCTGTTTGCTTTATTTGCCGTGATCGCATCCTTCGGAATTGGAAATATGACACAGGGAAATTCAATTTCAACAGCAGTTCATGAGACATTTGGAGTATCGGTTAGTACTGTTGGAGCAGTGATCACTATTTTAGCCTTACTGATCATCATCGGTGGAATAAAAACGATATCAAAAGTATCTTCTGTCGTAGTTCCAGTGATGGCAATCTTTTATGTGATCGCAGGAGTCATCGTCATTCTTGGGAATATCAGTAATCTTCCAGCAGGACTTTCTATGATCTTTCATATGGCATTTAGTGTGAAAGCAGTAGGTGGGGCTCTTTGTGGAAATATCGTCGCATCTATGATGAATGCAGCACGTTACGGAGTTGCCAGAGGATGTTTTTCAAATGAAGCTGGAATGGGATCAGCAGCGATCACAGCGGCAGCAGCAACAACAGATCATCCGGTTCGGCAGGCATATATCAATATGACAGGAACTTTCTGGGATACGATCGTTGTCTGTACGATCACAGGTCTTGCGATCGCAAGCTCCGGAGTGCTTGGACAGATCGATCCGGCAACAGGAGAGATGTACATAGGTTCTGCATTAACGATTGCGGCATTTTCCACAGTTCTTGGAAAAGTTGGAGGATATCTGGTAACGATCGGAATTGCACTTTTTGCATTTTCCACAATTCTTGGATGGGAGTATCATGGAGAAAAGGCGTTTGAGTATCTGATGGGAACTCATAAGTTCAACATGATCTACCGAATTATCTTTTCTTTGGTAGCTTATGTCGGGGCAACACAGACATTGGAGCTTGTATGGAACTTCTCAGATATTGCAAATGCATTGATGGCAATCCCAAATCTGATCTGTATGCTGTTATTAAGCGGTGAGATCGCAAAAGATGTGAAAGAATTTCAGAAGACCATAGAAGAAGAGAAAGCGGGAAAATAGATATAAGATAACTTAGAAAAAGAGATCATCCAAGCAAAATCTCTTTTATTCAGAGTGAAAATAGATTATGATAAGATTAAGTACTTGATCAAAGAAAGTAATTGGAGGATGTAAAATGTCATATGAAATGAAGCTGGAACAAGGCTTGTCACAGCAATTAAATCAGTTTCAGGTACAATCATTAAAGATCTTATCGTTTGATAATTATGAACTTGAGAAGTTTTTGCAGGATGAATATGCAGAAAATCCATTGATGGAACATAAGGAATCTGGAAAGGAATTCTTTACATTGCATGGAAATGCAGGCGGATATCAGGATATTGAGCAAAGTGATATTGAAGATAAGAAAATCGAAGATCCCGAAGCCTTCTTTATGGAACAGTTAAATGCAAAAGATTATACAAAGAAAGAGTGGAATGTTATGAAATACATGGCACAATGCCTAGAGGAATCCGGGCTTTTGCTTGTTTCCACAAAAGAGATCAGTCACAAGCTTGGAATTGAAGAAAAAGATTGTGAAAGGCTTTTAGATCATCTCAAGCAATTAGAACCAGCAGGTGTATTTGCAGAAAGTGTATCGGAATGTCTCCTTCTTCAGCTTGAAAGAGAAGGAATATTAAATGATGACCTGCGATATATCGTAGAAAATCACCTGGAAGATATCGCAATGGGACATTTATCGACTGTTTCAAGAGCACTTGATATTAAGACATCACAGGTAAGAAAGTATATTTTTAAAATTCAAGAATTAAATCCAAGACCGTTAAGTGGATATACAGGGGGAACCGATCAGTATATCGTCCCAGACATTTTAATGGAAAAAGATGGAGAAGAACTAAAGATTCGTTTAAATGATGACTGGATCGGTGATTATTCAATCAATGATTATTATGTCAAAATGATGGAACAGGCAGAAGATTCTGAGCTAAAAGAATATTTCAGAAAGAAATATGAGAGATGTCGTTTTATCATTACAAGCATTGAACAAAGAAGAGAGACGATGCTTAAGATTTCAAAGGCAATTCTTGACCGTCAGAGAGAATATTTTATGAATCATAAGCAGTTGAAACCAATGACCATGCAAAATATAGCAGATGATATTGAAATGCATGTATCAACGGTAAGTCGCGCAGTCAAAGGAAAGTATATTCAATATCCAGGTGGAACGATCGGAATGAGAGACATTTTTAATAATACACAGACATTTGGAGACCAAGATTCGACGACAGAAGAGATTAAGGAAGAAATCAGACGGCTTGTGAAAGAAGAAGATAAGAAAAAACCATTAAGTGACAGCAAGATCGTAAGTTTGTTAGAACAAAAGAATATGAAGATTTCAAGAAGAACCGTAGCAAAATATCGTGCACAGCTTGGAATTGCAGGAACGACACAGCGAAAAATTCATGAATAAATGCAGCGACATTTATCATCTTTTGGCAAAAAAATGAAAAAATGTAAACGAGATTTAATAAAAAATTAACAATTGAAACACTTGATTAACAAACTACCCTCTGTTATAATTAATAACTGATGTATTATGTCAAAAGCAGAAGTTATCTGGAGGGTACTATGAGATTGAACAAGATGACTGGCAGAGTGATCGCAACGATGGGGATCGCAGCAATGATGATGACACAGACAGCAGGGGTTATGGCTGCAGAGCAGACAGAGAACAAGCAATTAAAAGTTGTTTATTATAATCAGGCAGATTATCCGGGAAAGAAGATCGGCGGAAGTACGATTCAGGCAGCAGGATGCGGACCAACCGCAGTTGCTGTATGCTACAGTTCTTTAACTGGAAAGAAAGCTGATGTTCCAAAGATGTGCAAACAGGCATATAAACATGGATGGTATTACACAGGACAGGGATGTTCTCACAGCGTAGTTCCAGGATTATCCAAATTATACGGAATGGAGTGTAAAGGTCTCGGAATGGATAAAGATGCTGTAGAGAAAGCATTAAGAGCAGGACATCCAGTCGTGGCACTGATGGGGCCTGGAGATTTCACAAAGAATGGACATTTTGTTGTATTAACAAGAATGGTCGGCAAAGATAAAGTAAAGATTGCCGATGTAGGAAGCAGAGCCAGAACAGCTGAGACGTGGTCGCTTAAGAAAGTGATCCGACAAGGCAAAGAAGGTGCTAATGCAGGGGGACCATTCTGGGAGATCAGTGTGAAAGAAGAGAAGCAGGAAGAACCAGATTATAAACAAAAGATGTTAGATGGTCACAAAAACATAGATGCTGTGACAAATGCGATCGATAAGATTGCGGATTAGAATTAAAAATAAAAAAGAACATTTCATAAATAAGATATTTTGTGGAATGTTCTTTTTTGTTGTTATAGAAATTGCATAATGATCAACAAGCGAACGGAAAGATGCAATAGGAATAATGCCCCTGTGTATTGTATACAAAAAATAAAATGTAAAAATTATGAAAAATACACAAAAATTCATAGATTCGTCATAATGCACAAAAAAAGTTTGTGAAATTAGAATAAATGACGAAAATAGAAAAAACAATGGACAAATAAAAAGTTACCTGATATTATAATAGCAGTAAGTTTGTTATTACGTAATGGTAAGCAAGACTGTTTATGACATAGGAAGAGAAGTATGTCTTAAGCAGTCTTTTTTTATATCATAGGAAATTCCGATGGAATCCCTTATGATATGAAAAAGAGCTCCGGGCAGGATCGCACTGCGGCGGAAGGGTAATATGTCGCAGAAGCGACCCGCCGCAGGCGGAGAATCCTGTAAAGCAGGATTTTTTCTTGTACATTTATAGAGATACAAAAAATGATGAAAAACTTACATAAAATTAGAGGAGAGGATGAACGTGAAAATAATCAGAGTTCTGAATACAAATGCTGTTGTCAGTGTAGATTCACAAGGAATGGAATTGATCATGACAGGTCCGGGAATTGGATTTAAAAAAAGAAAAGGTGAAAATATTGATCAGTCTCTGGTAGATAAGACATATCATCTAGAGAATAAAGAAGAAAGCAAGAGACTACAGGAAGTAGTAAAAGAGATTTCGGAAGAATACCTTGGAATTGTGGATCGTGTAGTAAAAGAGGCAAAAAAAGAAAAATTAGAAATAAGAGATTCCTTATATGTGACACTGACGGATCATATCAATTCAGCAGTCGCTCGTTATCGAGAAGGAATCGCATTAAAGAATATGATGAAAATCGATATTCGTAAGTTTTATCCAAAGGAATATCAGGTTGGTATGCATGCGATTGAATGGATTAAAGAACAGACAGGAGAGGATTTGGGAGATGATGAAGCTGCATTTATTGCAATGCATATCGTGTCTGCAGAATTAAATGCACAGAATATAACCGATGTGAATCAAATTACAGAGTTGATCAATACAGTCCTACAGATTGTAAGGATTCATTTTAAGATAGATTTAAATGAAGAATCTATTTCGTATGAGAGATTTTTAACACATTTAAAGTTTTTTGCGGCAAGAGTCTTTGACCATATGGAATATGAAGATACGATGCAAGAAATTTATAAAGTGATGGTAGAACAGAATGAAAATGCTTTTTCAGGAGTAAAAAAAATTGCAGAATATATTAAAAAGCAATATAACTATAAATTAACAATTGATGAACAATTATATTTATTAATTCATATCAAACGAATTTTAGATGAACAAACAAAATAATCATAGGTTTGTTATTATTAAGTTAAGCAAGACCTGACAATAGATGAAATAACCCCGGGAATTATTTTATCTATTGTCAGGTCTTTGTTATATAAAGAAAAATGAAAATTTTTAAATCCAGAAAAAAAGGAGGAAAACAAAATGGATTATGAAAATACAGCAAAAAAGATCCTTCAAAGAGTTGGAGGAAAAGATAATGTCATCAATCTAGTACATTGTATGACAAGACTTCGTTTCACATTAAAAGATGAATCCATCGTTGATGATGAAGCAGTAAAGAAAACAAAAGGTGTTATGGGAATCATGAAAAAGGGCGGACAATATCAGATCATTATTGGAAATGATGTTGGAAACGTTTTTAACGAATTAAATAAACTTGGGAATTTTTCTAATGAAGTAAAAGAAGTACCAGCAAAATCGAATGAAAAGAAAAATATCTTTACAATGCTGATGGATACGATTTCAGGTATCATGGCACCTGTTATTCCAGCAATCATTGGTGCAGCTATGATCAAAGTATTGCTTACATTACTTCCTATGATCGGTGTGTTAAGCACAAATGGGCAAACATATCAGTTATTAAGTGTTATAGGAGATGGTGCGTTTTTCTTCATGCCAGTACTGATTGCAATTTCAGCATCCAAAAAGTTTGGAACAAATATGTATTATGCAGCAAGTATTGCACTGATCATGTTACATCCAAACTTGATCACACTGATGAATACAGCACATGATGCAGGACAGACTGTGAAATTTTTGAAATATATTCCGGTAACTTATGCATCCTATTCTTATTCGGTTATCCCAATCATTTTGGCAGTATATTCTCTAAGATATGTAGAACGTTTTGTAGATAAAATCACGCCAGTTGTCACAAAGAACTTCTTAAAACCAATGTTAGTTGTTTTAATTGAAGCACCGATCGCATTGATCATTCTTGGACCTTTAGGAGCTATTTGCGGTAATGGATTATCAACAGTAGTTTATGCAATTCATGATAAATTAGGATTTATTGCCATTGGTCTTGTGGCTGGCGTTTATCCATTCGTTGTTATGGCAGGTATGCATCATGCATTTACACCGATTAAATTAGGGATGATCGCAACAACAGGATATGAGAACTTTATCTGTATCGGAGAATTATGTTCTAATATGGCACAGGGTGCAGCCTCCCTTGCAGTTGCACTTCGAAGCAAAAACAAAGACTTTAAACAGATCGCAGGATCTTCTGCGTTTTCAGCATTATTTGCTGGTATCACAGAACCTGCACTTTATGGTGTAACACTTCGTTTAAAACGACCAATGTTAGGAGCATGTATTGGTGGTGCTGTTGGTGGATTAGTCGGTGGATTTTTCCAAATGAAATGTTTTGGAATTGCAACACCAGCAATCGTAACGATTGTTCAGTATGTAGAAAAAGGAAAACCACAGACATTATTATTTGCAGCACTCACAATTTTGGTCACAGTAGTTGTTACATTTGTTGCAACACTGATTATTGGCTTTGAAGATATTGTAGATGAAGATGATGATTTAGATTTTGTAGAAGAATCTAATGCACAGTTATTAGATAATGAGATCAGCATTACAAGTCCACTTGAAGGGAAAGTGATTCCTTTAACAGAAGTGAAAGATCCAACATTTTCGCAAGAAATCTTAGGAAAAGGAGCAGCGATCATTCCTGAAAAAGGAGTTGTCTATGCACCATTTGACGGAAAAGTAGATGCTGTTTTTGAAACAGGACATGCATTAGGATTAGTAAGTGAAGATGGAGTAGAACTTTTGGTACATGTAGGAATCGATACAGTAAATTTAAAAGGAAAATATTTTACTCCAAAGAAAAAATCTGGAGATACAATGAAAAAAGGGGATATCTTACTAGAATTTGATATTGACAAGATTAAAGCAGATGGATACGATGTAACAACACCGATCATTATTTCCAATACAGAACAATTTGCAAAAGTTAAAGCATGTGAAGATAAAGTAGTAACAAAGGAAAGTAAATTATTAAGTGTACAGTAGCAGAAAGGAAGCGTAACATTTATGGAAGAAATGAAAGTTACAAAATTTCCAGAAGGATTTTTGTGGGGAAGTGCTTCAGCTGCCTATCAGATTGAAGGCGGCTGGAGAGAAGATGGAAAAGGGATCACAAACTGGGATCAATTTGTAAGGATTCCAGGAAAAACATATAAAGCGACAACCGGAGATGTTGCAGTTGACCATTATCATCGCTACAAAGAAGATATCGCGTTGATGGCGGAAATGGGATTAAAAACCTATCGTTTTTCTGTTTCATGGGCAAGAATCTATCCGGAAGGAAGAGGAGAGGTCAATCCCAAAGGAATTGAGTTTTATGAAAATATTATTGATGAATGTTTAAAATATGGGATTGAACCAATGGTGACAATCTACCATTGGGATCTTCCTCAGGCATTAGTGGATCTCTATGGAGGATGGGAATCTGAGGAGATCATTGAAGATTATGTAAATTATGCTAAGACTTTATTTAAGGCATATGGAAGTAAGGTAAAATACTGGATTACATTTAATGAACAAAATATTTTTACATCACTTGGATGGCTGACAGCACAGCATCCTCCAGGAAAGTTTGACGATCAGAAAACATTTTATCAAGTGAACCATCACGTCTTTATGGCACATGCAAAGGCTGTTTTGGCATATCGCGAGATGGGCGGAACAGGAAAGATTGGTGCAAGCTTTGCTTATACACCATCTTATGCACTTGATTGTAAACCTGAAAATGTTATGTCAAAACATGATTATGATGAACTGAAGAATTTCTGGTGGATGGATGTTTATGCATATGGAAGATATCCCAAAGCAGCCATGAATTATTTAAGAAAAAAAGGATTTGCACCAGTTGTCACAAAAGACGATCAGAAAATTTTAAAGGCAGCAGCGGCAGAGATTGATTTTATGGGAGTTAATTATTATCAAAGTTGTGTATGCGAGTATAATCCGATGGATGGAGTAACACCATATGGTACAATGAATACAACAGGAGTGAAAGGTTCTGCGCAGGTACTTGGAGTTCCTGGAATTTATAAAAATCCAGGCAATCCATATTTGATGACAACAGACTGGGATTGGAGTATTGATCCAGTTGGACTTCGCTATTGTTGTCGTGAGATCACAAGTCGTTATGATCTGCCAATCATCATTTCGGAAAATGGACTTGGAGCATTTGATAAGAAGACGGAAGATCATAAGATTCATGATGAATATCGAATTGATTATCTAAGAGAACATTTAAAAGAATTAGGAAAAGCCATCGAGGAAGGCTGTGAAGTGCTTGCATATTGTACATGGTCTTTTACGGATTTGTTAAGCTGGCTGAATGGATATCAAAAACGATATGGATTTGTGTATGTAGATCGCGAAGAAGAAGAGGGCGCTACATTAGATCGATATAAGAAAGATAGTTTTTATTGGTATCAAGATGTGATCAAACAGGATGGAGAGAATCTGTTTAAAGAATAAATAATTAGAAATTTTGGATAAAGAAAAAAAGAAGCAGCAAAAACCAGACTATAAAAAGAAAACATTCTTAAAAAACTGAATAACTTTGATATAAAAATGAAATCCTAGGATCTTTTCAGTGAAAAGACTCTGGGATTTTTTATATATTGTATACAAAAAATAAAACACAAAAATCGTTAAAATAAGACAAAAATAACAGTATAAATTGCATCGAAAATCATGTAAATGTGCAGTTTTTATAATGGAAAACGAGAAAAATGAAAAAAATTATGTAAAATACACAAAAAAGTTTTGCAAAATCTGAAATTTGTGGTACAATAAGTTCAATGACATATGAATGTGACATAATTAATTTTAGGAGGTATTGACATGGCAACAAAATGGGTCTACAAATTTAGTGAAGGAAATGCCGAAATGCGTAACCTTCTTGGAGGAAAAGGTGCAAACTTAGCAGAGATGACAGGACTTAATTTACCAATTCCTCAGGGATTCACAGTTACAACAGAAGCGTGCACAAACTATTATGACTGCGGTGGAAAGATCAGTGATGAAGTAGCATCACAGGTAATTGAAGCAATGAAAGACTTGGAAGAGATTCAGGGAAAGAAGTTCGGAGACCTTGAAGATCCTCTATTAGTATCAGTAAGATCAGGAGCAAGAGTATCCATGCCGGGTATGATGGATACGATCCTTAACTTAGGATTGAATGATGAAGCTGTCGAAGGATTTGCGAAGAAGACAGGCAATCCTCGTTTTGCATATGATTCTTATCGTCGTTTTATCCAGATGTTCTCAGACGTTGTAAAAGAAGTGGATAAAGCGAAATTCGAAGATGTCTTAGATGACATCAAAGCAGAGAAAGGTGTGAAGTTTGATACAGACTTAGATGCCGATGATCTGAAGGAAGTGATCAAGAGATACAAAGGTATCTATCGCAAAGCTTTGAATGAAGAATTCCCTCAGGATCCAAAGGACCAGTTATTTGAAGCAATCAAAGCGGTATTCCGCTCTTGGGACAACCCACGTGCTATCTATTATCGTCGAATGAACGACATTCCAGGAGACTGGGGAACAGCTGTTAACGTTCAGACAATGGTATTTGGTAACATGGGAGATACATCAGGAACAGGTGTGGCATTTACAAGAAACCCATCTACAGGTGAGAAACAGATCTACGGAGAATACCTGATCAATGCACAGGGTGAAGACGTAGTAGCTGGTGTTCGTACACCACAGCCAATTACTAAACTGGCAGAAGACTTACCAGATTGTTATAAACAGTTTATGGACATTGCTCATACACTGGAAGAACATTATCGTGATATGCAGGATATGGAATTTACAATTCAGGAAGGAAAACTGTACTTCTTACAGACAAGAAATGGTAAGAGAACAGCCCCAGCTGCACTCCGTATCGCCTGTGAATTAGTAGACGAAGGAAAAATCACAAAAGAAGAAGCAGTTTCAAGAATCGATGCGAAAGCATTAGATCAGTTACTGCATCCAAACTTTGACCAGGCAGCATTGAAAGCCGCTCTTCCAATCGGAGAAGCACTTCCAGCATCTCCAGGAGCTGCTGCTGGTAAAGTATATTTTGATGCTGAGATGGCGAAACTGCATCATGAAGCAGGACTGAAAGTTATCTTAGTTCGTTTAGAAACATCACCAGAAGATATCGAAGGAATGCATGCAGCAGAAGGTATCTTAACAGCTCGTGGTGGTATGACATCTCACGCAGCCGTTGTAGCACGTGGTATGGGAACAGCGTGTGTAGCAGGATGCGGAGATATCAAGTTTGCTGAAGATGGCAAATCTTTCACATTAGGTGGAAAGACAGTACAGGAAGGAGATTATATTTCCTTAGATGGATCCACAGGTAAGATTTATCTGGGTGAGATCCGTACAGTACCTGCAAGTATCAGTGGTAATTTCGATCGTATCATGACATGGGCCGATGAAATCCGTACATTACAGGTAAGAACAAATGCAGATACACCTGCCGATGCATTGAATGCAGTGAAATTCGGAGCACAGGGTATTGGACTTTGCCGTACAGAGCATATGTTCTTTGATGCAGAGAGAATTCCAAAGATTCGTCGTATGATTCTCTCTACAACAAAAGAAGCAAGAGAAATCGCATTAAATCAGTTAATTCCTTATCAGAAGAAAGACTTTAAAGATTTATATGAGGTTATGGAAGGAAGACCGGTCACAATCCGTTTCTTAGATCCACCTCTTCATGAGTTCCTTCCAAATACAATGGAAGAGATCACAGCTCTTGCCAAAGATATGGGAGTTACAGTAGAAGAGATCAATATGAGACGTGCAGCTCTTCATGAATTTAACCCTATGATGGGACATCGTGGATGTCGTCTGGCAGTTACTTATCCAGAGATTGCCAAGATGCAGACAAGAGCCGTTATGGAAGCAGCGATCGAAGTAAAACAGGAAAAAGGATATGATATCGTTCCTGAGATCATGATTCCATTAGTAGGAGAGAAGAAAGAGTTAGCATATGTTAAAGAAGTTGTTGTACAGACAGCTGAGAAAGTAAAAGCTTACTATGAATCTGACATTAAGTACAAAGTTGGTACAATGATTGAGATTCCTCGTGCAGCATTATTGGCAGACGAGATTGCCGAAGAAGCAGAATTCTTCTCTTTCGGAACAAATGACTTAACACAGATGACATTTGGATTCTCTCGTGATGATGCAGGTAAGTTCTTAGAGTCTTACTATGAGAACAAGATTTACGAATCTGATCCATTTGCTAAATTAGACCAGAAAGGTGTTGGACAGCTGATCGAGATGGCAGCTAAGAAAGGAAAAGCAACTCGTCCAGATATCCACTTAGGAATCTGTGGAGAACATGGTGGAGATCCATCATCTGTAGAATTCTGCTACAGAGCCGGATTAGACTATGTATCCTGCTCACCATTCCGTGTACCAATTGCAAGATTAGCAGCAGCTCAGGCAGTATTGAAAGACAAATAAGTCGATCATTATTCATATAATCTATAACAATTCATTCTAACGAAAAGAGATTCATCAATTATGATGAATCTCTTTTTGGATATATGTGCAAGAACAAACATAATTTATACTTTTGATACTTACATCATGTTATAATATCACTATATATTAAAAGGGAGATTGATTTATGATCGATACATTATTATTTGATTTAGACAATACATTACTGGATTTTGATAAAGCAGAAGCCAATGCAATTACAAGGGCATTAGGTGATGTAGGAATTTCTGTGACGAATGAGATGCGTGATTGCTATCATAAGATTAATCTTGCTCAATGGAAATTGTTGGAACAAGGGAAAATGACAAGAGAAGAAGTAAAAATGCGCAGATTTAAGCTTTTATTTCAAGAATTTGATATAAAAGCATCACCACAGGAAGTGGCAAAACATTATCAGGACTATTTAGGACAGGGACACTATTTTATCGAAGGAGCCGAAGAAGTTTTACAGGAATTATCAAAGAGATTTCGTATCTATCTTGTAACGAATGGAACATTGTCTGTACAAAGAGGAAGGTTAAAAAGTTCAGGAATTGAGAAGTATCTGCAAGGTGTTTTTATTTCCGAGGAAATTGGATATAACAAACCAAGCATCGAATATTTTGAGAAATGTTTTTCTAAGATTCCAGATTTTAAGAAGGAGAACACAGCGATCATTGGAGACAGCTTGAGTTCTGATATTCAAGGCGGGATCAATGCAGGGATCAAGACAATCTGGTTTCACAGAGCACAAGATCTGACAGAAGATCCACAACCAAAACCCGATTATGAAATCAATAGTTTAAAATCTTTATTAAAGATGTTAAAATAAAGACAGTAAAATTATTTATCTAAATTAAAATAAGGATTTTAGAACAATGAAAAAAATAAAAATAGCAGGAATCGTTCTGATATTGTTTGTTTTGTATGTGATCGTTGGAATGCTTGTACCATTTGTACATATGAAATCAGTAAGCAAAACAAATAAGTCAAAGATTCATACGGAAACATTTTATTCAACATCAGATAAAAATGGATCAGATCGGGCAAAGATTGTCAGTGATAATCAGGAAGCACTTGATCTGCGGCTGGATATGATACGAAAAGCAAAGAAAGAAATCATTATATCAACTTTTGATATCCGCGAAGGAAACAGCAGTGATGATATTTTCTCAGAATTACTCAAAGCTTCCAGACGAGGTGTCAAGGTAAAGATTCTGGTTGATGGGCTTTATGGAACGATCCATATGAGTGGAAAAGATATTTTTGCGGCAGTTGGAAGTGAGCCAAATGTTGAAATTCGTTTTTATAACACGCCAAATCTTTTGAAACCATGGACGATCAATGGATGTCTGCATGACAAATATATTGTGGCAGATCATAAGTATCTCTTAATGGGTGGCAGAAATATGTTTGATTATTTCCTTGGAATACACAAAGGAAAAAGCAAAGGTATAGACAGGGAGATTCTGATCGTCAATCAAGGATCAAAAGATCAAGGTGCAGTCGGACAGATCAGAAGATATTTTCAAAAAGTCTGGAACTTAGAAGTCTGCAAAACAAAATTTAGTACATGCTCAAAGAATAAAAAAGAGAAGGAAGTCAAGCGCCTTTTATCCCATGCAGAGAAAGTGAAAGTTCCAGATTATGATTATCAAAAGATTACAGTTCCAACGAAGAAAACAACACTGGTAACCAATCCGACAACAATTTATGGAAAAGAACCAGTTGTATTTGAAACGCTAAATCAGTTGATGTTACAGGCAAAAAGCAAAGTTATCATTCATACACCATATGCAGTGTTTTCTAAAGAAATGTACGAAGGGATCGCACAGGTGAAACAACAGGTTCCGAACACAACAATGATCTTGAATTCAATCGCGTCAGGAGATAATATTTGTGCATCAGCAGATTATCAAAAGAACCGATCAAAGATTTTAGGTACAGGAGTGTCACTGTATGAATATATGGGCAGACATTCCACACACGGAAAATCTCTGATCATTGATGATGATATAGCAGTGGTTGGTTCTTACAACTTTGATTGCAGAAGTACCTATGTAGACACAGAAACGATGCTTGTTGTACAAGGAAAAGAGATCACAAAACAGCTGGAAGAAGATTTTAGCAGATTAAAAAGCGGATCTTTGAAAGTGAATCAAGATGGAAGTTATCAAAATGATAAGGATGTAGCAGAACGCACGATGGATAGCAAAAAGCAGGGTATGATCAAGATTTTGTCTTATATCATACAGGCATTTCGTTATTTAGCGTAAACTCTCATCATAATATAGAAGGAAAAGAAAGACATGAAAGATATTAAAATCATATTTTTTGACATTGATGGTACATTGATCGCTATGGATCAAGATACGATTTCAGAAAAAACATTAGAAGCATTAAAGCGACTACAGGAAAAAGGAGTCAAACTTTGTTTGGCAACAGGAAGAGGACCGATGCTTGTCCCACATTTTGAAGGAGTTGAGTTTGATGCATTTCTTACATACAATGGGTCTTATTGCTATGATCACAGTGGAACACTCTATAGCAATTGTATTCCATTAAAAGATATTGAAAGGATCATTAAAAATGCAGACAAAATGGGAAAGCCAGTTGCATTAGCAACGAAAGACCGTATGGCTGCAAATGGAAAAGATCAGGACTTGATCGATTACTATGCATTTGGGAATGCCGAAGTTGATGTAGCAGAAGATTTCGAAGATATAAAAAAAGAAAAAGTTTATCAAGTGTTGATGGGTGCAAGAGTAGAAGAGTATCAAGAGATCTTAAAAGGTGTCCAGGGAGCTGAGATTACGGCATGGTGGGATCGAGCAGTTGACATCATACCGGTCAATGCAGGAAAAGGAGCAGGGATTGAGAAAATGTTAAAACATTATGGCATAGATAAATCTCAGGCTATGGCATTTGGGGATGGCAATAACGATATCGAAATGTTAAAAGCAGTTGGCAATGGAATTGCAATGGCAAATGCATCCGATGATCTGAAAGCAGTGGCAGATGAAATCTGTGGAGATGTTTCGGAGGATGGAATTTATCATTATTGTTTGGAGAAGAGACTGATTTGAGCAGCAGATGAGGGCGATGAATTCTGTCCTCGTTGTGATGCAAATCTTACATTGCAGAAAAGATACTGAATATGGAAAAGCGTACGATGAAACCATTATATGCAAAAGACAAGCGGGATGCATGCATCATCGTAGCAGTGAACCACAGAAAATATGATCTGGGCGATATTGATGAAATACTGGAAAATCAAGGGTTGACGAAATTATCAAAAGGAATTGAATAACGGATTTATTACATCCTCACCATTATGGTGGGGATTTCTTTTTATTCAGAAGTGTACAATTGTAACCAAACAAAAGAAGGAGAAATGAATATGAAGAAGAAAATATTGTTAGGATTAGTGCTTATTTTATGTTGTTTTACCGGATGCAGCAATAGTAGTAAAAATAGAGACGACAATAATCCGCCAGAAATCAAAATGTCAGATATTGATTGGAGTGTGAAAAGTGGAATCATTGATGATGAACGCAAGCTGACTTTTTCTTATAAAAATAATACTGATTATACTATAGCATATATTGAACTGACATTTACAAGGAAAGATATGGTGCTAGATGATTCAAACAGTGATATCAATATATATCAATGGTCATCAAATGATATGGCGAAAAAAACTGCAAAACCAAATTTCGATTGTGTTGTGGTTAATAGCGATGATAATGCTTATTTTTCGTTTAATGGATATGGGGTTAGTCGTAGACAATTTGAAGCATATGTAGAAAAAGTAAAAACAAAATTTTCAGATATTGAAACTGACGACAGTGACATAAAATATTTTGAAGCAAAAAATAATAATGGTGATGAAATAGAATTATCATACTATACGGAAATTCAGGTTAGAGTTACAAAGAAATTAGCGGATATTCAATAAATACATAGGAAAATATTTTACAAAAAAATTTCACAAGAGTATAATTAAAGAAATTTAAATTTACGGAGGAAGATCATGAGCAAACTTACAGATTTTATAAAGTTAATGACTGGTCATTTTGACAACAAAGAACAATTTGACAAAATGCAGGCAGAAGGAAAAACATATCCATATGCAAAACACATCAATACAGCATGTAACGATAAAATCAAAAATCTCCCAGAAAACTTCAATGGTACATTTGTTGTAGAAGAAAGTTACTATAAAACAGATGGAAAAAGCCACACATCACCGCATCTTTTTCTTATTTCAGAAAATAATGAAGGAATTGTACTTTCTTCCTACGATATTCCGAATGGAGAAGATAAGAATACATTTTCTTATGATTCTATGAAAGCAGTAGATTACAGTGAACTGAACGAATCAAAAAAATTCACACCAGCACTTTATCGCGAGAAGGATGGTGTCTGGGAAGGCGGCAGTACAAGCCAGTTTTCACCAGTTATGATATTTAAATTATGGGAAAGATTTTCAGAGGATAGTCTGGAGGTATCAGAGATCATAGAAGTAAATGGAAGAAGAACATTTGGATATGATGATCCAATCGTGTATAAACGGAAGATTTTTGTTTGATTGTATCTCACTACACATCATGTTATAATGTTTTGTAAATTATAGCATAAAAGAAAGATTTCCATGGGCGAGCATAGTGGAGGTGTATATGGCAGACACTTTGAAATTACCAGTAGGTGTTGATAGTTTCGAAAAAATCAGAAGAAACAGATTTTATTATATAGACAAGACAAAGCTGATAGAACAACTTGTAGAAATGGGTGGAGAAGTAACACTGTTTACGCGTCCTCGTCGTTTTGGAAAGACATTAAATATGAGTATGTTGCGTTCCTTTTTTGAGATAGGTGCGGATGCCTTATTGTTTGAAGGGTTGTATATTGCTAAAAACAAATCCCTTTGTGAAGCGTTATTATCAACAAATGATTTCTATGATTCGAGGGATTTTGGTTTTACAGATCATGAGGTAAAGAAAATACTGGATGATTATGGATTGACATCACATTTAAAAGAAATAAAGGAATGGTATGATGGATATCATTTTGGTAATGCTGATATATATTGCACATGGGATGTCATAAATTATATAGATCAGCTTAAGTATGATCAGTCAATGGATCCACAGGATATCTGACACACAAAGGTCGTACAGAAAGTGGAAAATACCATCTGGTAATTTCAAACCGAGAGATCAGGAATCTTTTTGTAAAGAAGATCAGAGAGTGGTTTTCGGATGTCTCAAGAAAAGATGGAAAGACACTGGAGGAATTTTGCAGTGCATTTATCAAAAAGGATTCCAAAAAGATAGAACAGATTTTTGGAGATTATCTCTGGAACACGATCAGTATAAGGGATACAGCAGTTGCCAAAGAAAATTTCATCAAGTACGGGATTGCATGTTATAAGAAATTTTCTAAAGTAGTGATAGGGGAATAAAAGTTTATGTCTGATACGACAAAAAGAAAAAAAACAAATATGATCCATATCGGCATCGGTATTCTGACGGTACTTTTAGTGGTCTTTATCGTCATTCTGATGCAGTTGGTCTCGAACATTCAGGGAACAGCCCGCGTTGTAAATTATGCGGGGTTAATAAGGGGAGAAACACAAAGGATCATTAAGCTAGAGAATTCTGGACAGCGAGAAGATGAGCTGATCAAGGAAGTGCAGTCCTTTATCGAAGGCCTGCGTCATGGCAATGACCAATTAAAACTCGTACGGTTAAAGGATGATGATTTTCAGGATAAGATGAAGGAACTGGATGAATATTTTATTTCCTTACACAAAGAAATTTATCGCGTGCGGACGGTCGGCTATGAGCATACAGATATCATTTCAAAGAGCGAGAGATTCTTTAAGATCTGTGATGAGGCAACAGGTCTTGCGGAAGTATATGCACAGAGAAAAGCAACGTCATTAGCAACTCTTGAGAAATTCATCACAGCAGATATCGTTGTATTGATGCTGCTGATCGGATATGAGTTTATTAAAGCGGTCCGTTTTGCGGCGATGAACCGTATATTGCAGCATAAAGCTTATTTAGATAATGCAACAGGACTTCCGAATAAGAATAAATGTGAAGAGATATTAGGTGAACTGAATCCACCAGAGGATATTATCGTATGCAGTTTTGACCTCAATAATCTCCGTCGGATCAACGATAGTATGGGACATGATGCAGGAGATGCGTATATTTATCGGTTTGCTGTTTGTCTGCGATCTTCCATACCATCGGAACATTTTGTCGGAAGACTTGGGGGAGACGAATTTATCGCAGTGCTGCAAGGGCTTGATAAACAAGCGGTGAGAAAGCTATTTGAAGATCTTCGCAAAGATATAGCAGCAGAATCCAAAGAACATCGAGAGATTCCGTTAAGTTATGCAGCGGGTTTTGCTATGGCAAGTGATTATCCTGGCAAAACAATGAGAGAATTATTCAATGATGCAGATAAAAATATGTATATCAATAAAAACCATGTGAAACGGGAAGAAGCACTTGAAGAGAAGCGGTTGAATTATCAATTATTAAAACTGCTGAATCAACATGGAAAGAACTTTTTAGACTGTTTATATTGTGATGCTAAGCTGGATACATATCGTGTGATCCGTTCCAGTGAAAACTTTTTCTTAGCTTTAGATGGTGCGTATTCCAGTGCAGTAGAGCAGATCGTACAGGAAAAGATTGGGAAAGATGAGCAGAAGAACATTTGGGAAAGGCTTCAGATCACAAGGCTTCAAGAGAAGATGAAGGAGAAACAGGATGTACAGGAATATCAATATGATATGCAGAAAGAAGGATTCTATAAGCGTATGACATTGATCCCAGTTGACTGGGATGAAGATAAGAAATTACATCATTTTCTTCTGGCATTTGAAATCATCCGAAAAGGAGCTGACAATCAGACAGGGGCCAGAGAACAGTTACAGGTTTATTATGAACAGCTAAAACAATCAATCATTGAAAATGACAGTTATGTCGATGCACTTTTGGAATTATCCGATGTGATCTATACGGTCAATCTAAAGACAGATATTCTGGAGAGAAATATTATTCTAAAGGGAAAAGAGCAAAAGAACAAAGAGCTGTTTCTTGATTATCCATTACCATGTAATTATCAGGATTACTGCGCAGAATATGAGAAAAAAGTCACGAAGGAGACAAAAGCAGAGTATAATATGACAAATGATACGAAAAAACTGCTGGAGAGATACAACAATGGTGACACAAATATTTCTGTGGAATATTGTTTTCATGAAGATGATGGAAGTATTCGCTGGGTGCAAAAAACAATTCTTATGACACAGATCGTGGTATACGATGAAGAGACAATGAGCGAGATTCCGACAGTTTATGCGATCACGCTCTTACAGGATACATCGCAAAGACATAAACAAGAAGAATTAGAACACGCACGTTTACAGGCAGCATTTGACGAAATGCGTACAGCAAGTCAGGCGAAGACCGATTTCTTAAGCCGTATGAGCCATGATATCAGAACACCATTAAATGGAATCATTGGACTTCTAAATATCAATGAAAAACATTTCGATGATCAGAAACTGGTATTAGAGAATCATAAGAAAATGGAAACTGCTGCCAAACATCTGCTTTCTCTGATCAACGATGTATTGCAGATGAGTAAGATCGAGGAAGGTCAGATCACACTGGCACACCAAGAGATTACTGTGAAGAAACTGATGCGGGAAGTTGAGACGATGATCAGAGAGCGGGTTCTAGAGGCAGGAATCCGATGGAACTATGAAGAAGATAACATAGATGACAGATATCCATATGTATATGCAAGCCCATTGCATCTTCGTCAGATCTTATTGAATATTTATGGAAACTGTATTAAATATAATCATCCGGGTGGAACTATTTCTACAAAGATGGAACAAATGGATGTTCATGATAAGATCTGTACGTATCGTTGGACGATCAAAGACACGGGAATTGGTATCAGTACAGATTATATCGATCATATTTTTGAGCCATTTTCACAGGAAAAGACGGATGCCCGAAGTGTATATCAGGGGACTGGGCTTGGAATGTCGATCGTCAAGGGACTGGTAGAACAGATGCATGGAGAAATCAAAGTGACAAGCGAGAAAGGAATGGGATCTACCTTTGTGATTACGATTCCATTTGAAATCGCACAGAAGAAAGAACAGCCAGTGGCTGAGAAGATAGTGGAGCAAGCAGATATTCGTGGTTTAAACTTATTAGTTGCCGAGGATAATCAATTGAATGCAGAAATCATACAGACACTTCTGACGGATGATGGAGCCAATGTCACTGTTGTGGAAGATGGGCAACAGGCAGTGGATCAATTTAAGAATGCTTCACAAGGAACATTTGATGCGATATTAATGGATATTATGATGCCGGTTATGGATGGATTGACAGCGACCAAGGAGATTCGATCCATCAAACGAGACGATGCAGCACAGATACCGATCATCGCTATGACAGCAAATGCATTTGAAGAAGATGCAAAGAAATGTTTTGCAGCAGGGATGAATGCACACTTAGCGAAACCATTTCAGATTGATAAGGTTGAAAAAACATTAGTACAATGTATTCATAAGAGTATATAATAAACAATATAGTAAAAATCTTTTTGCATGAATTGATATAATGGAATTGGGTGATAATATTGTCATTCTAAAAAATGTAAAAGGAGACCCAATAATGAGTAAAGGAATAAACAGCAGAAAAGTAGCAGTGATCGGAACAGGATTTGTAGGTTCATCTTCTGCATTTGCATTAATGGAAAGTGGATTATTTACTGAAATGGTGTTGATCGATGCTGATAAGAATCGTGCAGAAGGAGAGGCATTAGATATTGCCCATGGACTCCCATTTGCCAGACCAATGAAGATCACAGCAGGCGATTATGATGATATCGTGGATGCAGCGATCATTGTTGTGACAGCGGGTGCAGGACAGAAACCAGGAGAGACAAGACTTGATCTTGTCAAGAAAAATGTAGCAATCTTTCAATCGATCATTCCAGAGATCGCACAGAGAAAATGTGAAGGGATTCTTTTGATTGTAGCCAATCCAGTAGATATTTTGACACAAGTTGCAGTAAAACTATCGGGATTTCCTGAAAACAGAGTCTTTGGTTCTGGTACAACCCTAGATTCTGCCAGATTAAAATATCTGCTTGGAGAACATTTACAGGTAGATGCAAGATCTGTTCATGCATGGATCATCGGAGAACATGGAGATTCTGAAATCGTAGCATGGTCAAGTGCCAATGTATCAGGCGTACCAATTTCAGAATTTTGCGAGATGAGAGGTTATACAGAACACGACGAGCATATGGAAGAGATTGCACAGGGAGTCAAAAACAGTGCATATAAGATCATTGAAAAGAAAAAAGCAACATATTATGGAGTTGCAATGGCTGTCAGAAGAATCTGTGAAGCAATCATCCGAGATGAAAAATCTGTATTACCAGTATCTTCTATCCAACATGATACCTATGGAATTGAAGGTGTTACATTAAGTATGCCAGCGATCGTAGGAAAAAATGGTATTGAGAAACAACTGGCGATCAAGCTGAATGAAAAAGAACAGGAAGCATTGAAGAAATCAGCAGAAGCCTTGAAAGAAGTGTTAGAAGATCTGGATATTTAAAAATTTATTTTGGCCAGGAGGATTCGTATGTGGTTTATGATCAGGAAATTACAGAAAACAGATATAAATAGAGTTGCAGATATATGGTTAGATACAAATTTAAAAGCACATGATTTTATTCCTGCCAAGTATTGGAAGAACAATTTTCAATTAGTAAAAGAATATGTAATGATATGGTCGCAAAAATAAATTCACAGGAGAGAAAAGTAATTGGAAGGAAATTTAACAAAAGGACCAATTTTAAAAACACTAACGAAACTTGCGGTGCCGATCATGGCATCGTCATTTTTAGGAACATTATACAATATTACAGATATGGCATGGATCGGACTTCTTGGATCAAAAGCAGTTGCAGGAGTTGGTGTCGGAGGCATGTTTACGTGGTTTTCACAAGGGTTAGCTTCGATGTCGAGAATGGGAGGACAGGTACAGGTAGCACAATGCATTGGACGAGGAGACAAAGAAGAAGCCCATAAGTATGCACAGACAGCAGTTCAGCTGGCAACGCTTATGGGACTTTTATTTGCAGCAGTGATGTTACTGTTTTTGCATCCGCTGGTAGGATTCTTTCAGCTACAAGATCCAGAGGCATTGCAGGCAGCATTATCTTACACAAAAATAGCCTGTGGATTGATTGTGTTTTCATTTTTGACACTCACTTTAACTGGAATCTATACAGCACAAGGAGATTCAAAGACGCCATTTATAGCCAATTTTATAGGACTTGTAACGAATATGATCTTGGATCCATTACTGATCCTGGGGCTTGGACCAGTAAACAAGTTTGGGGTAAATGGAGCTGCGATTGCAACAGTAAGTGCACAGGCAATTGTTATGACTATTTTGATCCTTGGAATTATCCGACAGAAAAAACAAAATGTATTAAAAGGAATCAAGTTATTTACAAAAATTCCATTTAAATATCTAAGTGGAATCTGCAAGATTGGTATTCCGACAGCGATTCAGGGAATGGTTTACTGTGGAATTTCCATGGTATTAACTCGTATGGTTTCAGGGTTTGGAGCAGAAGCAGTTGCAGTCCAGAGAGTCGGAGGGCAGATTGAATCTGTTTCATGGAATACAGCCGATGGATTTGGGACAGCTCTAAATGCATTTATCGGGCAAAATTATGGAGCAGGAAAGATGGATCGTGTCAAAAAAGGATACAAAGCCTCTTTGTGCAGCGTTGGAATATGGGGAATCTTTATTACGATCATATTTGTTTTTCAACCAAAGGCAATCGCAGAGATTTTCTTCCATGAACCAAAGGCAATTATGATCGCGATCGGATATTTGACGATCATTGGGGTGAGTGAAGCGTTTATGGCTGTAGAACTGATGACAGTAGGTGCGTTATCAGGATTAGGAAAAACACATTTATGCAGTGTGATCAGCATTCTATTTACCAGTGCAAGGATTCCGCTTGCAATCATTTTGGGTGGAGCATTGCTTGGACTGGAAGGTATCTGGTGGGCATTTTCTGTGACATCAATTGTAAAAGGAATTATCTTTGTATGTACATTTTGCTGGATCACGAGAGACAAAGGTACGGCAAAAATGACGAAACTCAATAAGGAATAATAGAATTATTGCCGATAATATAGTTTGATCATGTTTAAGGGATGTCTAAAATATATATGTAGACTGGAAAGGATGTAGCGATGAAAATATATATAGACTTCGATGACGTTATCTGTGAAACAGCGAAGTATTTCACCAAAATTGCAAAAGAATTATTTAATATTGATGTGCCATATAGGGAAGTACAGTTCTTTAATCTTCAGAAATCATTTGATCTAAGTGGAGAACAGTATGATGAATTGATGAAGGCAGGGCATATTCCAGAAAATTTACTAGATTATGAAGAAACACCGGGAGCTTCAGAAGTGATCAACAAGTGGGTTGATGAAGGACATGAGGTTTTTGTTGTCACAGGAAGACCATTTGATTCTTATGAACCATCTAGAAGATGGTTGGATGAACATCACTTAAATAGGCTTCCTATTTATTTTGTTGATAAATATGGACGAGAAATGTTCAAACAGGATCATGCCTATAATCTGACATTAGAAGAACTTTATTGCATGCATTTTGATTTTGTAATCGAAGATTCACCAGCTGCGTTTGAGCATGTGCAGCATTTTAAAGATTGTAAAGTAGCTGTATATGATCGTCCGTGGAACAAGCAGGTAGAATTTCCAGATGAAAGCTTTGTGAGATGTCTGGATTGGAAGGAAATAGATAGATTATGGCAACAGCAGGTTGCTTTTCAGATTGCAGATTTATCGATATGATAAAGATGACGGAGGTGACGACTATGGAAACAAAAAAGATAATTCTTAAGCTTAGAACAGAAAGAGGAATGTCACAGGATGATCTGGCAGATAAAGTTATGGTGACGAGACAGGCAGTATCCCGTTGGGAAAATGGAGATACAGTTCCGAATATTGATACACTAAGGCTTTTATCAAAAGAATTTGATGTCTCCATTAATACGCTTTTGGGAGAACCAAGAAAGCTGATCTGTCAGTGCTGTGGAATGCCGATTGATGATTCTATCTTAGGACGTGACAAAGATGGTACATTGAATGAGGAATATTGTAAATGGTGCTATGCAGATGGAACGTACACGTATAATGATATGGATGAATTGATTGATGTATGTGTAAAGAATATGGTAAATGAAAACTTTACCGAAGAACAGGCACGTTCTTATCTGAAAGAAATGCTTCCAAAGTTAGATTACTGGAAAAGGTATGATGAACTTAGTGACAATGGGCAGTTTGAAGAGTTTAAAAAGCAATTGATAAATGAAATTAATGATCTGCATATAGACGGACTTCCAAGGGTAGACAAACTAAATGCACTTGTGGGGAAATATGTGAATCTGGAATATACTCTGCCTAATGGACAAAAAGTGAAATTCCTTGATGATCAGAAAACCTATCTGGGGAATCAACTGGAGTCTGAATTTGGAGGAGACAGGTGCTTCGGTATTCTGGCAGGTATGGATTTTATTCTAGTATGTACATATGAGAAAGCTGGTGAAAATCCAGAACTTCTGATTTATAAAAAGAGATAATATAAACAAAAAGAAAAGTCTTGACAAATAAACGACCGTTTACTATTACAAAAATGTAAACGGTCGTTTATTTTAACTTGGAGGTTATCAGCGTGAGTAATAGAAAAGAAGAAATATTGATTGTAGCACTGCATTTGTTTGCCAGAGATGGTTATGAGGCTGTCTCAGTCAGCCAGATAGCAGGAGAACTTGATATGACAAAAGGGGCATTGTACCGCCATTACAAAAGCAAAAGAGATATTTTTGACTGTATTGTGCAGCGTATGGAACAGCAAGATGGTGAACAGGCATCCGAATATGATATGCCGGAAGAGGAAAAAGAAAAAATGCCTGAACAGTATGAGAATGTGTCTCTGGATGATTTGGTGGAATACAGCAAGTCAATGTATGAATACTGGACAGAGGATGATTTTGCATCATCGTTTCGGAAGATGCTGACAATCGAGCAGTTTCGCAGTAAAGAGATGCAGAATTTATATCAGCAGTATCTCGTAGCTGGACCTGCATCCTATGTGAAAGATTTATTTGATAGCATGGGATTTACAAATGCTAAGGATAAAGCTGTCAGATTCTATGCTGTCATGCATTTTTATTACAGCCTTTATGATGGAGCAGAAGATAAGGAAAATGTAAAAGATGAATTTGTATCAGCTATAAAAAGTCTGGTACAAGATTTGAAGTGAAGGAGAATCAGATCATGAAAAATAATATAGTAATCCGTTTAGAAGAAAAAAGTGAATATCGAAAAGTAGAAAATCTGGTAAGGGATAGTTTTTGGAATGTATACCGCCCCGGATGCCTGGAGCATTATGCATTGGAGAAAGCTGCAGAGCTTGGCTGTGGAGCGCTGTGCTTTGAAGGAAATATTGATTTTTATGGAAAGAGCGGTTTTAAGCAGGCAAACGAGTATGGTATCCGATATCATGGATTGCCGGAGGGGGAAGATGCATCATTCTTTCTGTGTAAGGAACTGATACCGGGTTATTTTGATGGAATTACAGGAGAGTATGCAACACCGGAGGGTTATCTTGTAGATGAGCAGGAAGCAGAGGAGTTTGATAAGCAGTTCCCATATAAAGCGAAAAAGAAACTGCCGAGGCAGATTTTTTAGATATGAGGTTGGCAGTACGAATCTGATAAGGTTTGTACTGCTTTCGTATTATTGACGAAAACTGGGATTATTATGCATCTTGGCATCGGTTTTGTGCATGTTAGTTGTCTGCATATGGACAATGAAATTGAATCACGATAGAGTAATTATGGTAGCAAATTGGTAATATGATTTAGCCGGAAAGGAAATACACATGAGGGTAACGGAAAAACTTGTAAAAAGTCCGGAAGAAGAAGGAGTGACCCTTGCGTACATAAGACTTACTAAGGACTTTGAAGAGATAAAAGAATATGTACAACATAAAGGGGATACTCTGACCGGATATAAGAAGGCAAGGGAAAGGGCATCTATCAGAATAGAGGATATTCTGTATTTTGAGACTGTGGATGGTCTGGTATTTGCATATACTGCGGACGGTGTTTATGAAATAAAAGGCAGATTGTATCAGGTAGAAGACAAGGTCAAGAGAAGAACTATATGCAGAGCGTCCAAAACAATGCTTGTCAATGTAGAGCATATTACTTCCGTACGGACTGCATTGAACGGAAGACTATATGCCAGAATGGAAAACTGTGAAGAAATATTGATTACAAGAAGGTATGCAAAGGAAATTGAAGATTGTTTTATGGAGGATGATGACGATGAAAGAATTTGATCCGAAGAGAGAATTTCTGTTTGATTACATAACGGTTGTGGCAGAATGTACATTTGCAATTGCAGTGATCGGCAGTCTCTTTGCAAGAAATAACAGCATTAGCTTTATCTATTTTTTCCTGCCGTTTGGGTTGGCATTCATTTGTATGATTCCATGTATTCCTATTTATCTGAAGGAAGATATGACGATTCCTCAGATCATGTGGCAGAGAGGTATAGAGCTTGTAGTTCTGGAAATTGCAATGTGTGCTGTGATTTATCTGATAATGGGAGACAGCGTTTCTAGAATAGTTTATGTAGCAATATTGATTTCAACGGCTGTCTGTGATGTGCTGTCATATCTTGTGAAGTGGTATCTGGAAAAAGAAGAGGCAGATAAGATAAATCGAAAGATTGCAGAGCACAGAAGAAAAAAAGAGAATGAATGAGAGAAGGGATACAAATGGTAGAAAAGACAGTTCGTCTATTATTGACGGCAGGTATATTGCTTATGATATCCGGTTGTATATTTGGTTTTATAGGGCAATGGATTTACGCTGCTTTAGTATGGGCAGGTGCTTTTGGGTGTTACACTTTTTGCGTCTCTGTAATCGGAAAGACAATTTTGGCACATTGTTATAATTATTGGTGGAAGTAACATTTTGCTTGACATGATCAAAAATAAGTGATATTTTAAGGCTAACGAGCGATAGCTGATAAACTATCGGGCAGTAATACATGATTGCAGGAGGCATGGATAATATGTCTATGAACCGAAAAGAAGAAATTGTTCTGATAACACTTGAACTTGCAGCCGAAAAGGGACTTGCAAATGTGTCTATGAGCATGATTGCCGATAAGATTGGAATCAAGAAGCCTTCGTTATATAAGCACTTTGCTTCAAAGGAAGAAATTGTTGAGGCTATGTATGAGTATCTTAGAAGGCAGGCAAAGGAAAAAGCAAATATAAAACTGATTGACTATAGCACATTCTTTGCAGGAAAAACGGTATATGAAATTTTGCAGTCTGTGGTACGTGGATATATTCAGATGAATCATCAGGAGAATAAGCAGTCATCGGAATATCAGTATGGGACATCAGATAATCAGAAAAAGAAAAATGCCCGTATTGGAAAAATTGTTTTAATTGTGGCTCTTGCGATAATTATAGGACCGGTCTTGATTCCAATTATCGGAGGTATTCTGGCTGCAGGACTGGCAATGGTGTTAACTATCATTGTTGGAGTATTCGCATTGGTTCTTGCCGGGGCTGTTATTGCGATTGTTGGAATTTCGCTGGTAATATCCGGTTCCGTTATACTTCTGCCACAGACGGCCGCAGGATTGGCATTGATTGGCAGCGGTCTGATCATAATGGTTCTTGGTGTGGTTGCAACAGTAGGATTTGGAAAACTCTGTGAAGTAGTATTCCGTGGACTGGCAAAGGGAATGAAGTACCTCTGGGAAAAGATTTCTCATAGAAAGGTGGTAGCGTGAAGATGAAAAAAGGATGGAAAATATTCTGGCTGACCTGTGGTATTACGTTGGTAGTCGGTATTGCACTTTTAGGCATTGGACTGGGAATGGGCGCAACGATGGAAATAGTGAAAGAACGTGCTCCAATAAAAGAGACTTATAGTCCGAATATTCAGGAAAGCTATCATGGCATCCGAGAATTGGATCTTGACATAGCAACAGGCGAGATAAAAATATTAAAAGCACCAAAAGAACAGCAGGAGATTACTGTAGAAACACAAAAAATATCCAAAAGTCTTAAGTTTAAGTGTTATAAAGAAGAGGGAGTATTAAATATTACAACAAATAAAAAAGTCTGGAACTGGATTTACGCGCGAAATCATGCACAAGATGCAAAAATATATATTTATATTCCAGAAGGCTATAAGCTGGAAGAAGTAGAGATGAATCTGAGTGCAGGCAGCATTTATATAGAAGATATCCATACAGAAGATTTAGATATAGATGTAGATGCCGGTGAGGTTCAAGTGGACTCTTTCCTGACAAATGATCTGACAATGAATTGTGATATGGGGCTGATCGAAGCGCTCGGAAAGACGCTGGGAGATGCAGATCTTGAAAGTGGCGTCGGAGAGATTATCTTTACTGCCATCGGTAATGAGACAGATTATAATTATGATCTGAATTGCGACATAGGAAGTATTGTGTGTGGCGAAAGAGAATTTACGGAGATTGGAAGTGAATATCAGATTGAAAATCAGTCCGATAAGACAATGTCAATTGAATGTGGAGTTGGGGAGGTAAATGTTCAATTTCAGGCAGAACAATAATAGGAAATGTGAAAAAATAAGCCGAAGGTAAATGTTTTGGCGAATAAGAAATACAGATGTGTTAACAATACTGGTGTAGAAAAATATGTTTCGGCCATATGAAGGAAAGGAGTTTGCTATGGCAAAAAAGAAGGATACACCAGTTCGTCTGGATCAGCTTACAGAAGAAGAGAAGATGAAATATGAGATAGCCGATGAGTTAGGACTTTTAGATAGGGTTATGAAAGATGGTTGGAAATCGTTGTCATCAAAAGAAACCGGGAGAATTGGTGGAATACTTGCCAGAAAAAGGAAAAATCGAAGTAAGAAGTAACAAAAATATTACAAAAAATATTACGAATATTAACAAATGTGAACATTTTACAAGAAACCTTGAAAAACATAGAATCGTTTGCTATAATCGAACAGCTACAAGATGTTGACAAATATGAGTGAGATTATGAGCAAAAAGATAAGTGTTTTAGATATATCCATTGATAATTTTACAGCAAAAGAAGCTATGCGGGAAGCGCTTGTTTATATGGAATCGGATCTGGTGAGTGTGATCGAACTTGTGACGATAGAAAGTCTTATGGAACTGGGAACAGAGGCTGAGTTAAAAGAAGAGATCGAGAATTTCGACCTTATACTGGCTGGTAACAAGACAATTCTGGAAGCAGCAGAGATTACAGATCACAAGTGTCTGCGAGAGACGGAAGATAAGACATTTTTAAAGATGTTTTTAAGATATCTGGCAAGAAAGCATAAGCGGGTATATCTTTTGGTGGAATCGGAAGAAGAAGGACAGAAGATGTTCGGACATTTTGAAGAGTATTACAGAGGAACCCAGATTGTAGGTATGGCGAAAGTATCTGCAAAGAATCGGGCAGATGATATGTTGATCAATGCGATTAATGGCGAGGAAGTAGATTGTGTCTTGTCGGCACTTTCTTCACCGCTGCAGGAAGAACTGATTTCCAAGAATCGTAATGTGATGAATGCAAGAGTATGGCTTGGACTTGGAAAAGACGGAATTCCAGTGGCAGCGAAAGGCATTGGTGGGGGCAGAATCGGTCAGTTTTTTATGAAACAGATTTTTAAGAAGGAAATTGAAAAGAGTAAAAAAAGAGGAAACTAACAAAAAAACTGTAGTTTTCTCTTTATTTTTTTGTCAAAATATATTAATATAGAATTTGAGAATATGCTCTTTTACTAAAAAACAGGGCACTTTGTTGTGAAAAATGCATATTGATATGAGTGGAGGAGATGGATATGATATCTAATCAGATACTTCAAAACACAATTGAAGGATTGAAAGGAATTACAAGAATTGACTTCTGTGTGATGGATACAGATGGGAAACCGCTTGCAAGTACGATGACAGAACAGGAGAATTATGAAGAAGAAGTGCTGGCCTTTGTGGATTCTCCGGCAGATAGCCAGGTTGTGCGTGGATATCAATTTTTTAAGATCTTTGAAGAACATCAGTTGGAATATGTGCTGTTGGCGAATGGTGGCAGTGATGATGTGTACATGGTTGGAAAGATTGCAGCATTTCAGATCCAGAATCTGTTAGTTGCATATAAGGAGCGTTTTGACAAGGATAATTTCATTAAGAATCTGCTTTTGGATAACCTGCTTCTTGTAGATATTTACAATCGTGCCAAAAAATTACATATTGACACAGAAGTGCGTCGTGTTGTATTTATAATTGAGACGGATCATGAGAAGGACAGCAATGCTCTTGATAATGTACGTAATCTTCTGGGAAACAAATCAAAAGATTTTGTGACAGCAGTAGATGAGAAGAATATTATCATTGTGAAGGAACTTGAGCTTGAAGACGGGCACAAGGAACTTGAAAAGATGGCGAACGGTTATCTGACACTGTTGAAAGATAATGGGGAAGAAGACGCCCTGATCGCATATGGTACCGTCGTACATGATATCAAAGAGGTATCTAAGTCTTATAAAGAGGCGAAACTGGCGCTTGATGTAGGTAAGATATTCTTCAGTGAGAGAAATGTTATTGCTTACAGTGCGCTTGGAATCGGAAGATTGATTTATCAGTTGCCGATTCCACTCTGTAAGATGTTCATCCGTGAGATTTTTGAGGGGAAATCGCCAGATGACTTCGACGAAGAGACATTAGCAACTATTAATAAGTTCTTTGAGAACAACCTGAATGTATCAGAAACATCCAGACAACTGTATATTCATCGTAATACGCTTGTATACAGACTGGATAAACTTCAGAAGAGCACAGGACTTGATCTTCGTGTGTTTGAGGATGCCATTACTTTTAAAATCGCTCTTATGGTAGTGAAATATATGAAGTATATGGAATCGATGGAGTATTAAATAATTAGGAGGAAACTATGATCGAATTAAAGGACGTAACCAAAGAGTACTCGAAGGGAATCTCTGCGCTAAATGGTATCAACCTTAAGATCGAGCAGGGCGAATTCGTATTTATCGTAGGTGACAGTGGATCAGGTAAGTCAACACTTATCAAATTGATCATGAAGGAGCTGGAGCCTACATCAGGTACTATTATTGTGAACGGACATAATCTGGGTCGCATGCGCCATAGAAAAGTCCCGATGTACCGAAGAAATATTGGAGTAGTGTTCCAGGATTTCAGACTTTTAAAGGATCGTAATATCTATGAGAATATTGCTTTTGCACAGAGAGTTACAGAGACCTCTGCAAGAGTGATCAAGAAAAAAGTACCGGCAGCATTGTCACTGGTGGGACTTGCACAGAAGTACAAAGCATTTCCAAAGGAGTTATCCGGTGGAGAGCAGCAAAGAGTAGCGATTGCAAGAGCAATCGTGAATGAACCGGCGATTCTTCTCGCTGACGAGCCTACAGGAAATCTGGACCCGACAAATTCATGGGAGATCATGAAGCTTTTGGAGGAGGCGAATGACAGAGGAACTACCGTTTTGGTCGTAACTCATAATCAGGAAATTGTAAACGAGATGAAGAAACGAGTTGTTACGATGAAAAAGGGAGTCATTGTAAGCGACGAGAAAAAAGGTGGGTATAATAATGAAAATTAGTACTTTTGGATATTCTATGAAGCAGGGTGTCAAGAACATAGGGAGAAATAAGATGTTTTCCATTGCATCTATTGCGACTATGTCAGCTTGTATTTTCCTGTTTGGCCTGTTTTATTCTATTGTTATGAATTTTAATTATATCGTACAGAAGGCAGAAGAGGGAGTTGCCATTACGGTATTTTTTGATGAAGAAGCAACACAGGAACAAAAAGATAACATTGGAGCTCAGCTTAAGAATGAAGACGGAGTATTAAGCGTCACTTATGTGAGTGCTGATGAAGCATGGGCAAAGTTCCAGGAGGAATATTTCCAGGGATCAGAAGAAGCAGCAGAAGGATTTAAAGATGATAATCCGCTTGCAAATTCTGATAACTATGAAGTATATATGTCTGATGTTTCCAAACAGAAAGATGTAGTAAGTTTTGCAGAAAGCCTGGATGGAGTCCGTAAAGTCAATAAATCAGATGTCGTTGCGAAGACGCTGACCAGTGTAAATAAACTGGTAGGTTATGTATCAGTTGCCATTATTGGAATTCTGTTAGCGGTATCTATTTTCCTGATCAGTAATACAGTTACCATGGGTATTACTGTCAGAAGAGAAGAGATAGCTATTATGAAATATATCGGAGCGAAGGATGGATTTGTCCGAGCACCGTTCGTGTTTGAAGGATTGCTCATCGGAGCAATCGGAGCTGTGATTCCACTTGGAATTCTGTACTTGGTATATGAGAAGGCAATTCACTATATTCTTGAGAGGTTCCATCTTCTTCAGAATATCATTAATTTCCTTCCGGTCACACAAGTATATAGAACACTTTTGCCAGTAGGAATTCTTTTGGGAGTGGGAATCGGTTTTGTAGGAAGTTTCTTTACAATCAGAAAACATCTGAAAGTATAATAACATACGTACTGAATTGATAAGGGGGTACATATGATAAAGGGGAAGAAAATTATCAGTGCTTTACTGATCGGTACATTATGCCTGGGAATGTCGACACAAGTAAGAGCTGCCGAGATTGATGACACGAAGCAAAAGGCTGAAGAACTTCAAAAACAGAAGGAAGCGGCGGAATCGGAACAGAAGTCACTGGAAACGCAGCTTATGGCAATTGTTTCGGAGATGGAAGATACGAAAAATCAGATTTCTCAGAAGGAAGAAGAGCTGGGGCAGAAAGAAGAGGAGCTTTTTGAGGCTCAGGCTCAGGAAAATGATCAATATGAGAGTATGAAAAAGCGTATCAAATATATGTATGAGAATGGAAATACTAAATTTGTTGATATTTTATGTCAGTCAAAAGATATTAGCGAATTTTTAAATAATGCAGAATATATTTCCACTATATCATCATATGACAGAGAACAATTGGTGGAATATCAGCAGATTCGCAAGAAAGTTCAGGAACAGCAGACTGCACTGGAAGAGGAGTATGCAAAACTTGAAGACCTGCAGAATGATCTGATTGCAAAACAAACGAATGTCGAGAGCTTGAAAGCCAGCAAGGAAAGCGAGATTTCAAGTATCAGCGGAGAGCTGGAGCAGACGAATCAAAAGCTTGCAGAACTTCAGGCGGCCGCAGAAGAGGCGGCAAGAAAACAGAAAGAAAAAGAAGCCGCAGCTGCAGCAGCAAAGAAGAACAATAATAGTGGAAGTGCGGGAGGAGCTGTAGTCAGCGGAAATGGAATGTTTACGCATCCTTGTCCAGGATATAGTCGTATTTCCAGCACATTTGGATATCGTAATGCGCCACTTGCCGGAGCCAGTACAAATCACAAAGGAGTTGATTTTGCAGCATCAACTGGAACACCGATTTATGCGGCAGCAGCCGGAACTGTAACTTCAGCAGGTTACAGTGGTAAGGCTGGAAATTTGATTATTATTAACCATGGAAATGGACTTCTGACTTATTATATGCACTGCAATACAATTTTTGTATCAGCAGGACAGAAGGTCAGTAAAGGACAGAATATCGGGCAAGTAGGAACAACAGGAAACTCTACGGGACCGCATCTGCATTTCCAGGTGATGAACAATGGAACACCGGTAAATCCGATGAATTACTTGTAGAAAAATAAGCCTCTGGCAGGAATGCAGAGGCGTTCTTGAATCAAATTGAATTTAAGACAGACGGGACTAAAAATATGAAAAATAAAAAAGGATTTTTACAGGGGGCGCTTTGTGGCGCCCTTGCCATGTTATTGGCAGCAGGACTGGTATCATGTGGATTAAAAGCAAAAAACAGCAACAGTGGAGAGAAATATACAACAGAAGCAATCAGTTCAGAGACCGATAAAAAGCTGGAAAAACTGGAATCTTTGATTAACCAGTATTATCTGAAAGATGTAGATCAAGATGAACTTCAGCAGGGAATTTACGAAGGATACATTGCCGGATTGAATGATCCGTATTCTGTATATTATGATGAAGAAGCTACGAAGAGTTTTCAGGAATCTACAGATGGAGAATATGACGGTATTGGTGCGGTGATGTCGCAGAATAAGGAGACTGGAATCATTACCATCAGTCAGGTATATGAAGGTTCACCTGCAGAACAGGCTGGAATGAAGGATAATGATATTCTCTATAAAGTAGAAGATGAGGAAGTGACAGGAAAAGATCTGACAGAAGTCGTCAGTAAGATAAAAGGAGAAAAGGGAACGGATGTTAATTTGACAGTTCTTAGAGGTGACGACAGAGAAGAGGTTGCAGTAACAGCAACCCGCGATACGATTGAGTATCCTACAGTAAGCTCTAAGATGCTGGATAATGGAATTGGGTATCTTAGAATTACAGAATTTGATTCCGTGACATATGACCAATATAAGAATGCCTATAATGACCTGAAAAACCAGGGAATGAAAGGAATGGTCGTAGATTTGAGAAGTAATCCAGGCGGAAGTCTGAGTATTGTGTGTAAAATATTAGATGAGATTCTTCCAGAAGGAAAGATTGTATATACTCAAGACAAAAACGGGAAAGAAGAAGACTTCACATCAGATGAAGAGCATCAAATCGATATTCCAATGACTGTTCTTGTAAATCAATATAGCGCCAGTGCTTCTGAGATTTTTGCAGGTGCGATCCAGGATTATGATCTGGGTGCAATTGTGGGAACGCAAACTTATGGAAAAGGTGTTGTACAGCAGATCTTTGATTTGAAAGACGGAACTTGTGTGAAACTTACAATTGCCAAATACTTTACGGCAAAAGGTCAGGATATTGATGGAAAAGGAATTACACCGGATGTAGCAATTGATTATCAGGCAGATGAAAACAATCCGGAAGCAGATAATCAGTTGAATAAAGCAATTGAAACCCTACAGGGAGAGATGCAGTAAGCAGCTCAATTGGGGACACCGTTAATCGAAGATGGGGACGTAGCAAACTTTTAAAACAATGTCATTAAGTTAAGGATAAAATTGTAATTATTGAGGCTTTGACACTT
>OLSO01000540.1_pt1 | contig 36171 bp, 33 predicted proteins | sample 1672441 | NCBI WGS metagenome assembly OLSO01 (sample SAMEA3136686, study PRJEB25190) | human gut metagenome | biome: human gut; feature: human-associated habitat; material: faeces | place: Austria | collected 2013 | reverse complement strand
ATTACATAGTCTAAAGATGGGTTAAAAGTAATTGTATAAATCATAATGATCTCCTAAATATAAAGCAAAGCCTACTATGAATGCAGGCTTTTTAAAGAATTGTTTGTGCGACTAATATAAACAATGGCATTATAACGATTGACAAAATCGTTGATAGCATCACTATTTCAACAGCATATGTATAACTTTGTTTGAACTTTTGTGCAAACATCGCAACATTAGATCCTACAGGTGCTGATAACACTATCAATAAAGCTAACTTAATAGATGTAGTTCCAATAGGAACAAGTTTAAAAATCAACAAAGTGATAAACGGAATAATCACCAAACGTATTACACTACATACATATATTTTTCTTTTACAAAAAATATTTTTTATAGATACTTCTGTTAAATAAACTCCGATTATAATCATTGCTAATGGTGAATTTATAGCAGCAATAGACTGGGCTACGTTCTTTACATATGGGATATTATTCAATTCAAGCATATATAGTAAAAAGCTTAAACAGAATGATATTAGAACTGCATTTGTCAAAATATTATGAATTGATATATTCTTTTTATCGCCACTCATAATATATGCACCATAAATCCATTGAAATATATTCAAAAACGCAACATAACAAGCAATGTAAAAAACCATTTCACTACCCAGAGTAGCTTGAACAAGTGGAATTCCAATAAAGCCAGCATTACTAAATGCAGCTGAAAAATTTTCTATTCTATGTTTCGTCCCATAAAACATGTATGAAAATCCCATAGATAAAATAAATGATATTAAGCTTAACAACATTGCGCAAAATAATCCAATGGTTTTTTCGTTTGTTTTTTCAACCAAGAATGAGTTTAATATCACAAATGGAATTACCACCAATAACAATAAGTTTACTAATTCCTTACACCCATCCATCGTAATTAACTTTTTCTTTGCTAGCACATAACCAATCAACAAAAAGCAAAGCATTATTATTAACTGATTTAATAATAAAAGTGATAATTTCATCTATTCGTCTTCATCTAAATCATCGCAGTTACATACCAATTGAATTTGTGTTTTAGAACTTTCGATGATTTCTGTCAATTTTTCATTTGATAATTTTGTTTCTTGTGGTAATAACAAAATTTCTAATGCCAACGGTAAGTTAAATCCTGCAATTAAAAATACATGATCATTTCTGTATGGAATAAATTGCTGATTCACACTACCTGAAAGCATATCTGTTAAAATAATAACTTCATCTTCTTCTGAAAAAGTACTTAATAAATTTTGAATTTTTTTACCCAAATCTTCATTATCAGTATATGCACTAATCTCAAATATTTCATAACTATTGTTAGTTATAAAATCAAGTGTACACTTTGTACCAAATGCCATTTTTTCATGTGATGCTAATACTAATCTTCGCATATAAAATTCCCCAATTCTTCAATAATTTGTTCTGTTTGGCCTTTAGGAATCAATGTCGCAGTTGATTCATAACATTTGCCAAATTGCTCTTTTTCAATAAAATACCCATGATGATCATTACAACATGTAATGATTATTGTATATGGTTTCTTTGATTTAGACTTCAGCTGTTTACCAAATGTAGACGTTAATTCCCCAGGAAATGTAATAATTTCTAATGTTGGAAAATCAATAACCTTACATTCTATATCTTTACTAACTATATCAATTTTCAATTTACTTTCGTATTTATCTTTTGATGAAGTCAATAATTTCACTTTAGTTTTATCGTCCGTTCCATCCAATTCATTCTGAATACGATTTAATTCTTCACGATAATAATCGTAATTCACTTTATTATCATATTCTAAATGATATTTAAATGTTTTTACATCAACCCTATCCAATATGATTTCATCATATTGTTTATTCTTAATTAAAATATCAGCAATACCCTTAGAAACACGGTTTAATTCATCAAAATCGTCACCTTGTCTAAAATGTCTATTACTAATATCTGCGCTTGTTCCAATACATACATAAGGTCTTGTGCCATATTCCTTATATAGATTTTCCCTAATCGTTCCAATTAAATCATAAGATATTTCCATATTAAATGGACCTAGAACAGTAGAATGAACATTTAAATTCACGAATGATGCAACAAGCTGATTTTGATCATTTAGAAATTGTAATGTATAAGCCTCATCGTCAAAATATAGATTTGCATCGTTTCGGTTATCATAGAAACCTTTTACATTCACTTTTCCTATAACACTTCTGGCTTCTTGCGTATTCGTAAATAAATGATTCAAACCAGATACAATTCTATCTACTACACTATTTCTAAACTCTTCATTATTTTCATATTCTTTACCCATTGCATCTACACTAAATCCACTAGGTCCAGAATGAGTATGAATTGCATTTACAAAAATTGAATCATAGTCTATATCATATTGATTTTGGATACGCTCTTTTAAATCTCTTAGGCGCTCTTTTGTTACACTTAATACATCCATGGAAATAAACAATAGTTTTTTATCTTGTATTTCCATATATAACGCAACAGCGTAAATTGGTGCGTGCGCTACGCTTGTTCTCTGCGTATTTCTTACATCATTGATATATCCACACAACTTAACTTCGTTGTGTGGAGTAATATCAATTGACACTGTTGAAACTTTCATTATGCTAAAATTCCAAATGCGGCACAAATCCAAGAGAATACAATAATAATCAAAATTAACCAAGTTAATTTCACTTTCTTACCTAATAATTTATATGCAATGAAAGTAAATAATGCTGGAATCATTGCAGGCATAATTGTATCTAAAATTGTTTGCAATTCCTGAGTTACTTCTCCCATTGTAAATTTTAATGGTGTTGTTACCTTAACCAATGATGGAATCAAAGCACCTACAACTGTTAATCCCATAACAGAAATTGCATTTGTAAATACAGACAATTGTTTACCAAATTCATTAACAATTTTTAATCCACCTCGATAACCCCAAGTAACAGCTTTAATACGTACTAATGCAATGGCAATACCATAAACACACCATGCTAACATACCTACAGGACTACCTTCTTGTGCCATGTAAGCTGAAATTGAACCTAAAATAGTTGGAATCAATATAAAGAAGATGCTATCTCCAATACCTGATAAAGGACCCATTAAACTTACTTTTAAATCCTGAACTGTATCTTTTGCATTCAAACCCTCGTTATCTTCCAACGCTAATGTTGCACCCCAAATCAAGTTGGACATCCATGGTTGACAGTTGAAATATTTAAAATGGTTATCTAATGCCTCTAAGAATTCTCCATCATCTTTATAGATTTTTCTTAGCGCTGGTAACATTGCGAAAGCTGCAGATCCAGCAAGTTGAGTTTCGTAGTTGAATGTTTCAACTGACATAAACCATCTTCTACCTACACGATTTAAATCCCTATTTGTTAAAACACCTTTATTTTGATTATTCGTCATCGTATTGTTCCCCCTGTCCAACTGCACCGGCAGCTCCTAAAACTAATGATTTATTTTCATCTTTATATAATTTAAATGCTAATGCTGCACCAACAATTGCAACACCTAAAACTGGAACATTCAAATATGCAGAGAATACAAATCCTATTAATAAATATTCAATATTTTGCTTAACAGGCATATAACGTAACAATACTGCAAAACCAACAACTGGTAAAATTTTTCCTGCTAATGATAAACCACTTGTGAACCAAACTGGCATAGCATTAATAATTGTTGTAACTAGTACATCTCCAAATGCAACAGCCAAGAATGTAGGTAACCCAGTTGTTAATCCAGTAACAACAATACACAAAATATACATTAAATTAAATAAATTCCATTTTTGTTCTTTAGCACACTGTTGTGCATTACGAATAAATACACCATGAATAATGTTACCCAATACATCTAATTGAACTGCTAACATAGCAACTGGTAATCCAACTGCAATACCTGCTTCTACGCCTTTTCCTGTACTAACAGCAATCGCAATCGCGATAATTGCACCAATCTGATAATCTGGTACAGATGTACCACCAATAGCAGCAACTCCTAATGACATCAACTGGAATGTTGCACCAATTGTTAAACCAGTTGTAACATCTCCCATAATTAAACCAGCTAAAGCTCCCCAAAATACAGTATTATAAATAAAGACCTGTGGTCCTTTTTGATCAATCTTTTTTAATGCTGCAAGAAGAGTGATCAAAATAATCTGAACTACATTCATATTAATCTCCTTTTCGTTATTTTATCCTAAAAATTTTTCAATAGGTGTAATCTTATCACTAGGAACATACTGAATCTGTACAGTTGCACCTAAGTCTTTTAACTTTTTGTAATCCTCTAAATCTTTTTCTGAGGCCATGGCACGACTCGATAACTCAATACCATTTTCAATTTTTACAGTTCCTCCAATATTTACCTTTGAAATAGTTTCAAAGTTGAATACTTTTAAAAGAGTAGAGGGACTTTTGGTTACAATAAACACTTTTTGTCCATCATATTTATGATTTTCAAAATTCTTTAACGCTGTTTCTTCATTAATGATTGACAAATTAACTCCACTTGGTCTACCGAATTTCATCATTTCCTTTTTTTGTGGATCATTAGCCACATCATCATCAATTACCATCAATCGATTACATCCTGTTTCAGGTGACCATTGAGTGGCTACAACTCCATGTAATAATCTATTATCAATTCTTGCTAATACTACTGACATATTTCTAATCTCCTTTTATTCATCAACATATGTATTTTTATCTTCAACATTCAACATATTTATATAATCATATATATATCCAATTTCACTTGTAGGTATCTCAATACTGTAGTGACTCTGCAATTCATCAAATGAATTTAAAACATTTTCAATGAAATCACTTTGTTCTTTTTCGAACTCAATTAAGTTTGGATAACTCTTAATCGGTTCATGCTTCACCATTCTTTCAACAAAGCAACAAACATGAACATACAAACCAATCAAAATTCTTGGATGGATCAATCGTTGTTGTTCTCTCTCCAATTTGTGTATTGATTTTTCAACAATATTTAATAAAGGTTTTGGATTCAGAATTGTTACTGACTCTATAACATTCGTTAAAGAGAAATTTTTAATTAAGTCATCAGTGAAACGTTTTATCTCTTCTTCGCTCATATATAAGCCAAATATATCTTCAATCTTGTTAATTGAACTTAAATCAATGATTTCACTTAAGCTTATAAATTGAACACCATCAAGTTTAGGATCCATTGTTCCAGCTACAAATAACACATCATAATTGTTAATCAAATCTTCTTGTATATCCTCTTGTAAAATATGGTAGTAATCATACGATAACAGTTGAATTGGAATTGTTTTTGGAATACTATCTGTAAACAATTTCTTTATTTTTTCTGCTATACTCATACCACTTTCACTTGTGAATACAATTGCCTTTTCTTTAGCCTTTTTAGGAAAATAATCATAATGACATACAATTTCTTGACTTACTTTTGACAGAATTTCTTCTGTATCCATCTTTTGTAATATACACTGCCCCACTTCTAGAGCCATTGCTGTTGTTGTATTGTTCAAAATTCCAATATTTACATCATTGAATTTTTTTATACGATTACCAATCTGTTCTAATGACCCCATATCTACTAGTACAATCAAGTCATCTAAATATCGTTTTTCGTCTAAATAAGATTGTATTTTATAAACAATCTCATCGATTTGAACATCCAATGGCATATCAAATGCAGTAAAGACTTGTTCTCCTAATAAGGTATTCGCAGCGCTAGCAATACTACTTGCTGTCGAATATCCATGACAAATCAATATTCCGGTTGAATATTCATTTTGAACATTTAAATTGTCATATTTTAAATTCAATATAGAAATCATCTTTACCAAAGCATTAAAATCTACTGAATATGTTTTCTCCAATAATAATCCTGCTTCATCTACGATTGAATATGCTAATTCTTCAGCTCTTCGCAACATTTCTAATATTTGTTCAATATAATCTTGATTCTCTTTTAAAAACTCATTAAATATCTTCGATTCAATTGACTGACAGTACAGGGAGTATGTTAACAACTGTTGAGCATTTGATGACAACGAAACTCTATATCTAGATAAAGTCATCTCAGCCACATTTTTTATCATCGCTGAGTATTGATTAATTGTATTTTCAAACTTTGGAAGTTTAAACATAATGTAATCATTAAACTTTTCAACAGACGAATATAAACTACGATTATCTCCAGAATTAAGATAATATTCTTGCGCATTTTGAAGAACACTTTCAAACAAATCTATAGTTATCTTATGATAAATTGAATTATAATCTTTCAATTCACAGCTTTTTTCTTTATCATAAAAATAAACGTTTGTTTTTAATTCCGTTGGAATACATGATAAATCCAATACGATCTTGTCTTTCTTCTTTTCGTATGCTGTTGCAAAAGACTTGATTACAATATTGCGTAAATTTTCTATACTATTATCAAATTCTTTTGCTATCATCACTTCCATATAATAATCCGTAATCCAAATTGGTTCTTTAACTTTCTTTGCCTGTTCTTCCACAAAATGAATTATAAACAACTCTTTTTCATGAATTGTTCTCTCTTTTAAAGACGGTATAGAAATCATTGACAAAAGGCGAGATCTTAGTGATGGACTCAACTGCTTTTCATCCCAATTTTGATTTAAAAACATCCAACGAATTTTTGGCTTAATATCCATGTACTCAACTAGTTTATTCTGAATTTCAAACGATGTATTCTGTATATCTTCAAAAACAACAAAACCTGTTTTATCATCATTCAACATCCCGGATTCACTAAATAATTCTTGAAAAATCATGTCATCATTTTTTATTCCACATTGAACAAGTGAATACGAACTATTCGTCTCTAATAATGACTGATTTTTACAATACGAATACACACATCGACTAATAAATTTTCTACCCGATCCCAATTTACCAATCAAAACTATTGGTAAACCATTATCTGGATAGTGCAATGCTTTTTTAATACTTACTAAACTATTACGTAGACTGTAATCACTTCCTATCACGTTAGTAAAAGTAGAAACACCCGTATGTAACATTTTATAAATATCATCTATCGAATCATACTCGTCACGAAGTTTTGTGTTTTTCGTATTCTTTTGAATTGTTTTTCTATGAAAATACAATACTGGTCTCTCATTTACCTTAATAAGCTCTTTTTCTTTAAACAATTCATTTAAATAGTGAGACGCTAAACTACGACTTATAATGTTTTCACATCGAAGTTTTATAATGGAAATTGGCTACTGGATGTGGTTGGTGGTTACCTCTTGTTAAGGAGTTTTGAAGCCTTGAATCTTGAATTCCAGGTAAGTAGATCCTTCTATTTTTTTCAGGAGGAAAGCTTATGTATATATATCTGCATATTGATGTTGCTATGTGCTTATTTGCCATAGTAGAAATACTAAAAGTAACATTGATGATTATAGAAAATGCAAAAAGCACTAATCATCAATGACAATGAAAAAAAGATCAGTGCTTCAGCATTAATTTTATTTCAGAGTAACTACTGCATTTCTCCATTTTCATTGTACAGATAAAATCAGACGTATTTTCAAATCTAAACCCACTGGTTTATATAATTTTCTCTTGATTTTCTAATGAATGGCGAATTGACAGAACATTTATAGTTTTTTTATCCGTGTCTACATAATAGTAGAGCAAATAATTTTTGATGAGCATCTTTCGAACTTCATGAAATCCTAAAAATCTATTTTCTATTATCGGGTTTGATTCAGGAAAATCACACACCAAAGCAAGTCTCTCATTCAATAAGACATAAAAACTTTTTGCAGCATATACATTGCATATATGGTTCGTCAAATAATCTAATATATTATCTAAATCTTTTTGCGCTTTATCCGTAAAGAGATACTTATATGCCATACTTATCTTTCATTTCTTCCATTACTTTTATACCATCTTTTAATTTACCAGAATACATTTGTTGTAATCCCTCATACACTGCTTTTGCTTCTTCTAACTCCTCAAAAACGCTTTTATAATAGTCAATATCCATTACCACAAGACGTCCATATCCATTTTTTGTAACAAACACCTTTCCATTATCTTTACACAATTTCTCTATATGCACTGTATTTTTTAAATCTCTCATTGGTACAATTTCCATAAAAGCATCCCCCTTTGTGGCTATATTATACCCTTTATATGGAGACATATCAACAATTTAAACTTCTTCACCAATGTTACAACTTTGAGATACAAAAAGCACTAATCACCAGTGACAATGGACATAGATTAGTGCTTCAACATTAATTTTATTTCAGAGTAACCACTGCTTTTCCAGTAGTCGTTCTCTATATGTATTATACAGATAAACCAAATGTATTTCCACAACAAAAGCTAGAAATCCCATACAACATTTTATTCATACTAAAATCAACTATTTTTACTTTATATAAAGATAATATTAGTACTTTCATATGGTTCAACTGTCAAATAAATTTCAAATCAATTAAAATCCCATACAACATTTTATTTATGTTAAAAACATCTATTTACACTTTATTTAAAGTGAATATTGAGTTTTTCATATCATCCAACTGTCAAAAAAAAGAATAATTCAAACGAACTATCCTTTCTTTGGTTGAATCCAATACATACTTTCTGCGACACGAACCTTCAAACCATCCATTATCATTTTTTTCTGCTGAAAGTTAGCCAAAACATTCAAGCGATTCCAGAAAGTTCTTTCGCAAGTGGATTTTCCATCAATAAAACATTCCATTTTGTGTCTCCCTCGACGTCTATCATAGAATATTCTGAATCCGCTTACAAGTCTTGACTTTTTTAATTTTTATGATTCGTTATTTTACTGAAATAACTGTGTATCCCGCATTTGTCACGGCATCACTTAACATCTGATCTGTGACATTCTCCGTGCAGTTTAATATAGCTGTTTTTTCATCCAAACTAACCACTACATCACTTACACCTTCTACTTTACTCAAGGCATCCTTCACGTGTGCCACACAATGCATGCACATCATACCATCTACTGTTACTACTTTTTTCATTTTCTTTTCCTCCTTATATTCAACGGGAATATAACCCGCATCTTCAACCGCTTGTCTTAAAGCCACCTTATTCACTTGTTGCACATAGTCAATATCGGCCTTACCTAAATTATAATCCACACGAACTTCTTTTACATTTAAAACCTTCTTTAAAGCATCCTCTACTAACCATGCACAATGTCCACAAGACATACCATCAATATGCATTGTGTACGTTTTGACTTCTTCACTTTGAACTTTGGGTTTAAAATAACGAAGTCGCAATGCGTTTGTGACAACACAAACACTACTCAAAGACATACATGCAGAACCAATCATTGGTGATAATCGAAGTCCAAATGCCGGATACAATAGGCCTGCCGCAACTGGAATTCCTAGAATGTTATAGAAGAAAGCCCAGAATAAATTCATCTTGATGTTCTTGATGACATCATTTGATAAATCGATTGCCGTTACTACATCCAATAAAGAGCTTTTCATCAAAATCACATCCGCACTATCCAAGGCAATATCGGTTCCACCACCAATCGCTACTCCAATATCTGCTCGCATTAATGCAGGCGCATCATTGATACCATCACCCACCATCATAACCTTCTTACCTTGTTCTTGAAGCTTACAAATTACACTCTCCTTATCTTGTGGCAAAACATCACTAATCACTTCATCCACACTTAAAGATTTACCAATCGCATTCGCTGTTTTTTGATTGTCTCCAGTCAACATAACCACATGCATATTCTTCTTTTTAAATTGTTCTAATGCAACCTGACTCGTACTACGAATGGTATCCGCCACACTAATTAAACCAATCACATTTTGATCTTCCACAAAAATCAATGGAGTTTGACCTAAACTTGCATATGCATCTAAATCTGATAAAACATTTTGATTTATTCTAATATTTTTCTCTTCTAATAACCTTTTATTTCCTGCCAAATACACATGTCCATTTAGCTTAGCCTGAATACCACGACCCGAAATGTTTGTGAAATTTTCTGGTTGTTGAAGATTTATATTTTTATCTTTCGCATACTCCACAATGGCCTGTCCCAAAGGATGTAAAGAACCACTCTCTAAGCTTGCCGCCATTGAAATAAAGTCATTCATACTAATATTTGTATATACCTTAATACCTTGAACACTTGGCTTTCCTGAAGTAATCGTACCCGTCTTATCCAATACAATCGTATCAATCGAATGTAGCTGTTCTAATATGGCAGCCGACTTTATTAAAATCCCATTTTCCGCAGCCTTACCCGTACCTACCATAATCGCAACTGGCGTAGCTAAACCTAAGGCACAAGGACAAGAAATTACGAGTACACTAATCGCATTGGATAACGCAAATTGAATCGTTTGACCACTAATCAACCATGCGATTAAAGTAATCAATGCGATGACAATCACAACTGGAACAAACACTCCACTCACTTTATCTGCCAAACGAGCAATAGGGGCCTTTGAATTACCTGCATCATCAACTAGCCGAATGATCTTAGCCAAAGTTGTATCTTCACCTACTTTTTCAGCCTCAAACTGAAAAGTACCATTTTCATTCATAGTAGCTGAAATGACTGAATCCCCTACATTCTTTTCTACCGGAAGACTCTCACCCGTAATCGCCGACTGATCCACATAGCCTGTACCCGAAATGACTTTACCATCTACTGGAATTCTTTGTCCCGGACGAATCACAACTATATCATGAATTCGAATACTTTCACTCGATACAACAATTTCTTTACCATCCCTTAAAATTGTTGCGTTTTTTGGGGCTAAGTCCACCAACTTATCTAAGGCATCACTCGTTTTCGCCTTGGATCTAGACTCCAAATACTTTCCAACACTAACCAAAGTCACAATTGTTGCGGCCGACTCAAAGTATAAAGAATGCATAGCCATATGGGCCATTTCCATATTCTGCGCACCAAAATAATAGGCCATCTGATAAATACCGACCAAGCCATACACAAAACTTGCACCTGAACCCATCGCAACTAAAGAATCCATATTGGCCGACTTTTTAATTAAAGCCTTAAAACCTGTAATAAAGAAATGTCTTTGAATAAACAATATAAATAGACATAGAATCAGCTGTGTTAAGGCTGAAACCATCATCCATTCCATACCCTCTAAAATAGGAACGCCCACCATAGGACCCATCGCAATTAGAAGTAAAGGAACCAATAAAACTAAACTCAAAATCAATCTTTGTTTAGCACTTCTTTGATCCGATTCCACTCGATTTTGCCGATCCTGCCATTCTTTACGAACCGCTGTCTTTTGACCATGCACACTAGCTCCATAGCCAATCTGTTTTACAGCTTCACAAATCGTTTGTTCATTCACCCTATCTTGATCAAATTCAACCTTCATTGAATTCGATAATAAAGAGACGTCACAATGACTCACACCATCTAACTTACTCACAACACGAGTTACATTAGCCTGACAAGCCGCACATGTCATGCCTGTCACATCAAATTTTTCTTCCATTAAAACCACCTACTTTAACTTCTTTACTAAATCCATAACCTCACTCATGATTTCTGTATTTCCATTTTGCACATCCTCAACAACACACGTATTTAAATGCTCCTGCAAAACAATGTATCCAAATGCCTGCAAAGCACTCTCTACAGCCGCTACCTGCACTAAGATGTCGCCACAATAACGATTTTCCTTCAACATATTCTCAATTCCATTCAATTGTCCTACCATACGATGAAGACGATTCGTCAATTGTTTGATTTCTTTCTCATCTCTAGGCTTATGCTTTTTATGACAGCACTCACTCATTAATCTCACCTCGACATAATGATATACCCCATATAGGTATATTTCAAGTGATATGGTTTATGGCATAATAAAAGAAAGGAAAAAACTATATGAAATATAATTATTACGTGTACCTGCCAAGAATTGGAACCATTCTTGTCATGTTTTTAACGTGCAGTGCACTCTTCTCAAAAGAAATCTTTTTTAATATCATATACCTTGTTTTTGTCGTGCTCTTTAGCCAAATTCTATTTATATATGAAAAAAGACTATTAAAAAACAATGAACCACAATACGAAAAAATCAGTTTTCGCGATTCATTGTTGATGTATCCCATTCTATTAAAAATTGAACTATTCCTATTTGCGATTGTCAGCCTATTTAGTATATTGATCCTTCTATGCATCAATAAAACCATTATGGCACTAATCACATTTGGTGTTATCACAATTATTATTTCACTCTATTTCAATATGCGAAGGCACTAGTAAACGTCATTAAAGAGTAAGACAGTTCTGATTTTATCGTCTTACTCTCCTTTTTATTTTTTGAATAATTATAAACATTTTTATCTATACTGCTCTAAGTTACTTTAAATATATCATTGCTCATTTTACTTGGTTTATCTCCAACTGGACTCATGCCGTGCCCGGCACACATTAAAAGCGAACCCTACCGTTTATTATGATAGTGATTCGCTCGTTTGATCTGCTTTTTCTGTTTGCCGCAACATGCGATATCCAACCCCCACATGCGTCTGAATATATTTAGGATTTGAAGTATCTGGCTCAATCTTTTTACGCAATGTAGCCATAAACACACGAAGACTTGGCGTTTCTGTACCTTGAACACTTCCCCACACTTCTTGCATGATATAATTATGTGTTAAAACCTTATCGGTATTTTTAGCTAAAACACACAACAATTTATATTCAATTGGTGTTAAATGGATTTCATGCCCATTCTCATATACACAACCCTGCGCATAATTGATTGTCAAATCTCCATTTTCATATACACTCTCATTTACACTTATGGTCTGACTATTATTTAATCTTCGAATTGTTACACGAAGTCTAGCTAACAATTCATCCACTGAAAATGGTTTTGTCAAATAATCATCGGCCCCTAAATCTAAAGCTTTCACTTTATCTTGATCTTCACTTCTTGCCGAAACCACAATAATTGGAATATTTGACCAAGAACGAACCTTCTTTATAACTTCCAAACCATCCATATCCGGTAAACCTAAGTCTAGAAGCATAATGTCAGGATTATAAGAAAGCACATTCATGATTCCTTGCTTCGCTGTTTTTGCCAGACGAAACTGATAATTTTCCATCTCTAGAGTTGTCGTAATCAAATTCCCAACCGCTATATCATCTTCAATTACTAAGATTTGAACTTTATTCATACAACTTTACCTCCACTGCATCCAATACAAACTTAAAACAAGCTCCATGAGGCGTTACATTCTCAACCCAAATCGTACCACCATGCGATTGAATAATTGACTTACACAAAGATAGACCTAGACCCATGCCACGTCTTGTATCTCCACCTCGATTGTTTTCCGTATAGAACATCTCAAACAATTGATCTGGATGTAAAACACCATTTCCATCATCTTGAACTTCAATTAAAATTTTATCCTCAACCCGCCTAGCATTCAAAGAAATATTTGAATTTTCATGCGTATATTTGATCGCATTATTTATTAAATTCACTAAAACCTGAATAATCAAGCGTGCATCCATATTAGCCATCAATAAATCATCCTCTAAATGCATAGAAATATTATGTTTACGTTTATTACGACCCAAATGATGAATGGCCTCTCTAAAAATATCCTCAATCATTTCTGGTTGTAAATTCAACTGCATCGTACCATTTTCAATTCTCGTTATAAACAATAAGTTTTCCACCAAATCATACAACCACATCGCATCATTATAAATATCTTGATACAATTCCTTCTTCTTTTCTTGTGAGAACGCATTCTCGTTTTCCAACAATAAACCGGCATTGCCTGAAATACTAGTCAGTGGCGTTCTTAAATCATGCGAAATCATACGTAATAAATCGGCTCGCAACGCCTCTTGTTTGGCTTGCTGCTCAATCTTTAGATTTTCTAAACGAATCATTTCCCTCTCTAAAGCCATACCACACTCGTCCAATATTGCAAGCCACAAATTTTTTTCAAAAGAATCTATCTTATCTTTTAATACAATTCCAACCACACTTAATACTTCATGCGTTCCATTAATAGGCAAATATAAACACATCGAATCCGAATGATAACTCGTTGTCTTTCCAGCCTCATGCCTATTTTTATAAACCCAAGCCACAATATCCGTTTCTACAGGACACTGTCCTAATAGAATAGGCTCATCATTATGTGGATACAACACTAAATCCGTATCCAATAATTTATGCAGCTGTTTTAACATCGAAGCATAGATTGCATTCATATCATTCGCCTTTTGAAGCATCTGGCTCATCTCCAATAAGACTTGCGTACGATACACTTGTTTGGCATTTTCGAAAGACTGTTTTTTTAATCTTGTCATTAATGAACTAGATGACATGGCCACCACAAACATAACAATATATGTCGTAATATAGCTTGGATCACTCAACAAAGAAAAGTAGGGATATGTAAAGAAAAAGTTAAAGCATAACGCTGAAAATAAAGACGCCAATAAACTATAGATATATCCACTTGTCCAAATGGATACAAATACAATGCCCAAGATATAGATCATAATAGGCGTAGTAATCAAGAATTGAAAGTGCATAAATTCCTTGCCAATAAGCGTACAAAGAAAAAGAATCCCCATCATTTTTAATGTATCTTTCAATGAAAAACTCAAAAGATTAAAATTAAAATGAAACATGCGACGATAATCCTGCGGATAATCCACAGAATATACATCAATATCTTTCAACTTAAACAATGCTTGTTTTGCCAAACTCTTTTCTAAAACAACACAATCCACCTGAGAAACACCCACATATTCCACAAGCTGAGGCAATACATTCTGTCCATAAAGAATCGTTACTTTTGCCCCTTTACTCTCCGCATACTTAATATTTTCACGTAAACAACTCTTTGATGCCGCACTTATCCCCTCATATTTTGGAGTTTGCACAAAAATAGCACTCAATACTGCATGATTGCTTTTCGCAATTTGAGCTCCCTTATCAATAACTCTAGAATTATATTTAGAAGCCGATAAACATATTAATACATTCGCCATAAAGTTAGTATAACACAAGCCCACAAAGAATTATTCATCTTAACATTGTCTTAACATAGTGTTAAAATACTTTATGAAATCTTAATACAGACTAGTGTAGAATGTTTTAAGGTATTAGAATAGGTGGTTTTATGTTTAAAAAACGTATGAAACGCATTACCCCAGGACAAATGATTATCCTCAGTTTTGCGACTATGATATTTATCGGTGCCTGCCTGCTTATGCTTCCATTTTCCACAAACGATGGTAAGGGCGCGCCCTTTTTAGATGCATTATTCACTTCAACCAGTGCCTCCTGCGTAACCGGACTGATTATGCATGACACAGCACAATATTGGTCCTCCTTTGGACAACTCATTATCTTGATTCTGATTCAAATTGGAGGTATGGGCGTCATTACAATGGCCATTCTACTCTTTGTTCTTGGAGGCAAGAAAATTGGTTTTAAACAAAGATATTTTATGCAACAATCTATTTCTGCCCCAAAACTAGGGGGTATTATCCGAAACACAAAATGGATTCTAAGAGCTACAATATGTGTCGAAGCACTAGGTGCCATCTTATTAGGCATACGCTTCTTACCGCGTTTTGGACTTGTCAAAGGCCTATGGTATTCCATATTCCATTCCATCTCAGCCTTTTGTAACGCAGGCTTTGATCTAATGGGTACAAACCAAGCCTACTCATCTTTAACAGGATATGCCGGCGATATTTTAGTATCCAACGTCATTGCAGCACTAATCGTACTGGGTGGTTTAGGCTTCTTTGTCTGGAAAGATGTTGTTGAATACAAACATCATTTACATAAATATTCACTACAATCCAAAGTTGTATTATTTACTACTGCAACATTGTTGATCATCAGTACACTCTATTTCTTTATCAATGACTTTAGCCATTGGAATATGCGTCTAGCCGATCAAATCAACGTTTCCATTTTCCAAGCCGTATCCCCAAGAACAGCCGGATTTAATACGATTGATTTAAACAAAATGAATCAAAGCAGCATTTTCTTTATGACCCTATTAATGTTGATAGGAGGAAGTCCACAAGGAACGGCCGGAGGATTTAAAACAACAACACTAGCCGTATTGATTCTAAGTATTCGTGCTGTATTCAATCATAAACAAAACCCTCAATGTTTTGGAAGACGCATTTCCATGGACACATTAAACAATGCGACCGCCCTATTTATGTTGTTTATGGTATTATTCTTTACAGGAGCTTTTCTTATTTCAACCTTCGATCAATTACCCATTCTTGACGCCCTATTTGAAGCGGCCTCTGCCATTGGTACAGTCGGATTGACATTAGGAATCACACCTACATTATCAAGTGCATCACATTGTATTTTAATTTTCTTGATGTTCTTTGGAAGAATTGGAGGCTTAACTTTACTTTTAGCTATTTCTAAACATCAAGTTGTCGCAAACGCAAATTTACCACAAGAAAATATCACAATTGGATGATAGGAGGAACATATGAAATCAGTATTAATTATTGGTATGGGACGTTTTGGACGTCACATGGCACAAAAACTATATGATTTAGGACATGACGTTTTGGCCATTGATAAAAATGAAGAAAAAATCAACAAAGTCCTTTCTTATGTCACAAACGCACAAATCGGAGATTCTACCGACGAAAGCTTTATTGACTCACTAGGCGTATCGAACTTTGATCTTTGCGTTGTAGCCATTGGAGATGACTTTCAAAGTTCACTCGAAACAACAGCCCTATTAAAAGATTACGGATCAAAACTTGTTGTCGCAAGAGCCGTGCGCGATGTACACGCTAAATTCTTATTACGCAATGGAGCCGATGAAGTTGTATATCCTGAAAAACAAATTGGTAACTGGGCCGCCGTACGTTTTTCAAGCGAAAACATCTTTGACTACGTACAACTTACTCCAGAATATTCCATTTATGAAATTGCCGCACCAACCGCTTGGATTGGAAAAACCATGTTAGAACTCGATATTCGTAGAAAATACCATATCAACATTCTAGCTACAAAAATCAACGGAATTCTAGACCCGCTTCCTAGTGCTGAACATACTTTCCAGGAATCCGAAAACATTCTTATTCTTGCGCAAAATTCAGACGTACAAAAATTCCTTCGTTTTTAATGAAATCTCAACATGACGCCTCATTCTTTAACACCGTTTAAACATTTAAAATTCTACAATAAAGGTGTAAGAAAGAGGCGATTATTTATGTTAGGAATTTTATCAATAGGATCCGTAATCTACATTTCTTTCTTAGTCCCACGACTTTTAAATCACATCTTAGATATCACTCACCAATAATGTATGCCACGAGCATACCAATTATCCCCATTTTTAAGTTATAAATATACTTAAGAAAGGGGATTTTTTATTTATGAAAACATGGAAACTAGTCAGTGGAATCATTTCCATTGTATTAAGTGTATTTGTCGTGTTTCAAAGTATGATGGCAGGCCTTGCCAACGCACTAGAAGAAAGTGGACAAGTAAGTGGAAGTGCAGGACTTGTTGTTAGTATATGCATGCTTTGTGGAGGAATTGTATCGATTGTATCTAGAAAGAACAATTCAAAAGGAACCAACATTGCACTTCTAATTCTGTTTGGTTTAGCTACATTAACAGGCTTTATACTTGCAGGAAACTATTCAGACCTATATCTTTGGTCAGCATGGTGCTTGATCAATGTAGTACTTGCCTTCATCTCATTAAGAAAAGGTGCCAGTAAAATCTGACACCTTTTAAAAGCGCTTTACTTATCAAGTAAATTCATATTTTTACACATTTTTCCGCACTTTCAGACACCTATTTCGCACATTTTTCCGAGGTTTTTATACCTATTTTACACATTTTTCCTGAAGCATAAAAAAAGACAGCAATTAAGCTGCCTATCTTACCATATCACGAGTAATGTCTTTTAAGCTTTTAGCCCCACACATCTCCATTGTATCTTGAAGTTCACTACCAAGTTTATCCACTAAGACTTGAATACCTTCTTCTTTTGCTCCATAAATCGCATTCACAAATGGACGAGCTACAATGACAGCATCCGCACCTAATGCCAAAGCCTTAAAGATATCGACACCATTACGAAGTCCACCATCCACAAAGATTTTCATACTGCCATCTACAGCTTTTACAATCTCTTCGAGTACTTCAGCCGTTGCAGGCGTCTGATCTTGAACTCGACCACCATGATTCGAAACCACAATTGCACTAGCTCCCGCTTCTTTTGCCTTTAAAGCCCCCTTCACACTCATAACACCCTTCACAATAAATGGTACAGGTGTATTTGAAATGATTGCCTTTAATTGTTCTGTATTCATTCTTCCTGCAGGAGGCTGACACCCCTTTAAGAAAGGAAGTCCAGCAGCATCTACATCCATAGCTACCGCAAAGGCATTGCTGTTTAAAGCTAAATTTAGCTTTTCCAAATAAGTCTCTAAGCTCCAAGGTTTAACGGTTGGAATACCATACCCATTATTCTCTTTGATAATTCGTGTCGCATTTTCCATTATACTAGGATCTTTTCCATCTCCTGTAAACGCACAAATACCAGCATCCATACAACCTCGGACTAAAATATCATTGTATCCATTATCATCATATGCATCTGAATAGTGCATGGCTACAGCTCCTACAGGACCTGCAAAAATCGGATATTTAAAAGTATGGCCAAATAGTTCTAATTCTGTACTTACTGGCTCATTATCCGTAATTGTATCCATATTCACACGAATGTTTTTCCAAGCATCATAGTTACGCATCGCAACATCCCCAATTCCTTTAGCACCAGGCCCCGGAATCGTATTTCGACATGCCCTTCCATCACATACAGGACAAGACTTACATAATTTTGTTCCCATCACACCACGACTTTTTTCCATCAATTCCATATAATTCATAATCATTCCTCCATTACATTCGCTATAACTAAACCTAATATTCCAGCTACCAGTTTCACAACCACAAACCAAGTCACACTTGCAGGATTGACTGAGGCAATAAATCCGAGTTGTCCACCAAACACAAATGCCCCACTCAATGAAAAGGCAGCATTTAAAATCTTACCCTTCCTATTCATTTTACTAAATAATGGTAACATCGCAATACTTGTTCCAAAAGATAAGATAATTCCCATCACTGAATATTTATCAATATTTAGTATTTGACCTACTCTTTCAATCTGATTCGAAAACTTCCTTAATATAATTTCACAAAACACCAAAGAACCACAGACAATAATACTCATTTGAAATACAATGTGCAAAGCTTCATTGATCAATGTCGCATTTGTGAAGTCCATATTGAAAAAGAAAGTCAAACAAACTAGAAAAAAGAAGATATATCCTACGAATTGTACAAGCTTAGAAAATAATGTCAATACGACAATTAATGTTTTAAATGAAATAAAAAATAAACCAATCAAAATAGCACAAATAAGAATTACGGGTAAAAACACAATCAAAAAATGATCAATATGCAATAAAAAGCCACAACCAATAAGAATAGGCATTAAACCTAAAATACCATACACAACTCCTTTTAAATAGTGATTCAAATCATCTGTATCCAGTTCATTTAAAAAGATTGGCAATTGAAAACTAATCAAGCACCCCAAAGTAGATGTTAACAATACACCACAAAAGATAAGCACACTTTCAGAATGTGTCATCGACTCTATAATGGAATATCCACCAAGATCTGGCGCCAACAAACTTGAAATAATCATTTCTTTATTTTCAAATAAAGTGGCATGACCATTTAAAAACGCAATCGCAATACAATAAAAGCCTCCTACACTCATCATAAAATCGCCCATCGTTATAATGCCTCGATCAAAAGAAGTGGCTAATCCAAGTCGATTCTTAAACATCTTGTCAAATAAGCCTAAAGCAGCAAAGCATAATAAAATAAAAATAATCGGATTCATGCATTCATTCTATTATAATAATGAAAAAAAGTCGAAGAAATTTTCTTCGACTAATGTGCGTTACTTGCCGCAACTTTTACTCTAGACCACAAATCCGCAATGATCTTACGTGTAGTTTCATCATATTGGAATACTTCATCTTTATCGTAACCAGCACGAGGTGTATATGCGTTGATACCATCATAATCTCCGCCTTTACCACCAAGTTCTTCCATAACTTCTTTATTTGGTGAAGTATATCCAACATAACTCGAATTATCCATAGCTGCATCATAGCTCGTAATATAACGAATAAACTCATTCGCAAGCTTAGGATTCTTCGCATTCTTAGGAATAACCATCGCATCTGACCATAAGTTTGTTCCACTCTTTGGCATATAGAATCCAATATTTTCATTTTCTGACATGACATATGCCGCATCTCCAGAATAAATAAGTCCTAAAGCCTTTCTAGCCTGTGCCATATTATCAATAATTTCATCTGTTACAATTTCTGGATCCATTGTCTGAACACATTGAATCAACCAGTTATATGCATCATTCAATTCATCTTGACTTGTCGTATTCATTGAATATCCAAGTGCCTTTAATGCCATCATGAATGAATCTCTTTCAGAATCATATAGATAGATATCTCCCTTAAATTTCTGATCTAAGAAAATATCCCATCCATCTTTTTCCAAATCTTCTTCAGATACTTTTGTATTATCGTATACGATACCAACAGTACCCCAGAAATAAGGAATTGAATATTCATTCTTTGGATCATACGGAAGACCTTTGATTGCATCCACCAATTCACCTAAACATTCTTTGCGAGTTTCTGGCTCTAATTTTTGAAGCATTTTTTCCTGCATCATTCTTTGAATCATATAATCACTTGGAACCAATACATCATACGCATCGCCATTGGCAACCTTAATATACATCTGCTCGTTTGAATCAAAGTTATCCATGATAACCTTAGCTCCCGTTAACTCTTCAAAACCTGAAATGATATTTTCACCTGTATATTCACCCCAGTTATATACATGCAAAGTTTGTCCTGCATAAGGCTGACTACCAGCTGATTTATTCAAGCCAAATAAAGAGGCCACTAAACCAACTACCACAACACCCGCAACAACCCATTTCCAAGGTTTATTTTGTTTTGAAGGACTTGTCTTTTTTCGAATCATTGGCAAGACATTCACGATTATTAGTGTGATTGTAATCAGTAATACAACCACTGTACTAATCGCATTTACACTTGGATTAATACGCTTAGACATTGTATACACCATAATACTCAAGTTCTTTACACCTTGGCCCGTTACGAAATAGGAAATAACAAAATCATCAAATGACATTGTGAACGCAATCAAAGCACCCGAAACAATACCCGGCATAATTTGTGGTACAATAACTTTCACCAAAGCTTGCCAAGGCGTAGCCCCTAGATCCATTGCAGCATCGGCCAAGTTTGGATCTAATGATTTGATCTTAGGCATAATACTCAAAATAACATATGGAATACAGAAAGCAATATGTGCTAATAATAATGTCACAAATCCCTTTTCAATTTGGAAAGTAATAAATAGAAGCATCAATCCAATGGCAGTAACAATTTCAGGGTTCATGATTGGAAAATCATTGACCTGACTGACAAAAGCACGCAATACTTTCTTTGACTTTGATAAACCAATCGCCGTAATCGTACCAACGATCGTAGAAATAATTGTCGCCAATAAGGCAATAATAATTGTGACATACAAAGATTCCATCATACCATGGTTTTTAAGCATAGCCTCATACCAACGTAACGAGAACCCTGTAAAGTGTGTTAACGATTTTGAACTATTGAAGGAAAAAATAATCATGAATAATATTGGTGCATAAAAGAACACCAATAATAAAGCCATGCCTACTTTACCTAATACTCTCTTATCTTTCGACATGCCTATTTTTCCTCCTTATTACGCTCTTCCAATTTCCTTACAAGCATCATTAGAAGCATCATGATCATAGCCATGATCATTGAGATAGCTGAACCAAAGTTCCATTCTCCTACCGTAATGAACTGATTTTCAATGACGTTACCAATCAAGAAGAATTGTCCTCCACCCAATAATTTAGGAATGAAGAATGAACTTACGGCAGGTAAAAACACTAATGTGATACCTGAAACTACGCCCGGTAATGAAAGTGGGAAAATAACCTTCCAGAACGTCTGGAATTTATTAGCGCCCAAATCCTGAGCTGCCTCTAATAAAGATTTATCCATCTTCGTTAAAGCCGTGTTGATCTGCAGAATCATAAATGGCAAGAAGTTATACACCATACCAATCAATACAGCAGCTTCTGTATATAAAAGTTCTGTATGAATTCCAAACAAGCCTAAAAAGCTACTAATAATTCCATCGCTTGATAAAATACCAATCCATGCATATGTTCTTACAAGCATGTTGATCCATGTAGGAAGAGTAATCGCAAGAACTAAGATTTGTTGAACTTTAGGACTATTCTTAGAAATAAAGTATGCGATTGGATACCCAATCAACAAACAAATAATGGTTGTCTTAATGGCAATCCATAAAGAACGCCATAAAATCAACAAGAAATCTTTGTCTGTAAAGAAACGAACATAGTTATCTAATGTAAGCTTAAAGTGCACAATACTGTTGCCTTGCTGAATGATTGAATAAAACGCAATCAGCAACATCGGAAGCAACAACATGATGCAAGCCCACACAATATAAGGGATTGCTAATTGTTGAAATTTTTTCATTTTCTAGAATCCCATTTTCTCCATAACATGGATATCTTCCGCAAAGAAAGTAAGTCCGACCTCTTTTCCTTCCTCTACATAATCCGTTGTATGAATCTTGAATTCACGACCCGTCGTCCAGAAAGTTACCTTATAGATTCCTTCCTTAATTGTTTCCGGATCAAAATCATAATCTACATCTAGATCTACTGTTTCATTTTCGTCATCCAACTTCCAGCCCTGTGCATTTGCCCAAGTCTTCAAGTCTGTATCAATAGCCATGGATTCCTTGATTTCATCCACTGTTTTAAAGAAGTTAAACGCAGAAACGGCTTCATTGGCCTTCTTGTTTTCAACAACCCTTTGATCCACAACCCAAATCTTACGCGTGATTGAAGTTTTATTGTTTGTTGAGAAAGTAACAGTATATTCTCCTACTTCCTGTTTTAAATCTGTATCAATATCATGAATTGAAATAAACTCATCTGTTTCAGGATTCCAAGCCTGTGCATCGGCACGCGCAATGATTTCTTTATCATCAATATCCTTCATATCTTCTAAGTCTAGATAGAAGTCGTTGGCAGAAATCTTTTCTTTTCCATCTTCACTTGTGATCGCATAATTCTTGTTTACGTGCATATTTACTGTAACATGCGTACCAGGAACTGTTTCCACCATGATTTCATAGTGAACACCCTTAAATAATACGCTCTCAACTTCACCAGTCATCTTGCCATCTTTCACATCCACAATATCAATATCTTCTGGGCGAATTACGACATCCACTGGTTCATTTTCTTTATATCCAACATCGACACAATCAAATGTAATATCATCAAAACGCACTTTCTTATCGCAAACCATGCGTGCTGGAATAATATTACTTTCCCCAATAAACTTTGCAACATATTGATTGACCGGTTCATTATAAATGTCTTCTGGACTACCAACCTGCTGAATCTCGCCATCCTTCATAATAACAATCTTATCTGACATTGTTAGTGCTTCTTCCTGATCATGTGTAACGAAGATAAATGTGATTCCTACTTCTTGTTGAATCTTCTTTAATTCATACTGCATTTCTTTACGAAGCTTTAAATCCAACGCACTCAAAGGTTCATCCAACAATAATACGCTTGGCTCATTAACTAAGGCACGCGCAATCGCAACACGCTGCTGCTGACCACCAGATAGTAAAGTAACATCTTTATTTTCAAATCCTTCAAGACCAATCAACTTCAACATTTTCATGACCTTTTGATCAATAACGTCCTTACTCATCTTTTTAATTTTCAATCCAAACGCAATATTGTCATACACATTCATATGAGGGAATAGTGCATATTTTTGGAAAACCGTATTCAACTCACGCTTATAGGCTGGCACTTCACAAATATCTTCTCCATTTAAGATGACCTGTCCTTCGCTAGGTTCTAAAAAACCACCTAAAATACGTAATAAAGTTGTTTTTCCACAACCACTAGGCCCTAATAGTGTGACAAACTCATTTTCATATATATCTAAATCAATACCCTTTAACACAACTTGACCATCAAATTCTTTTACGATGTGGCGAAATTGAATTAATTTATTCTTTTCCTGTTCCATGTATGTTCTCTCCTTGTCAATTAAAATACAGGCGGTGTAGATACCCATAATACTTTGGCATCTGCACTCGATACGTTTTCTAAATAATGCCCTTCCTTACCTGTAATATAGAAGGTTTCTTTTGATTTAACTTTTAACCTTTTATTACCAACAACCAAAACAACACTGCCCTTCAAAACATAGCCAAATTCCTCTCCCTCATGAGCCTTGACATCCTGTGACTTTGCGCCCGGTTTTAAAGTCAATAAAAGAGGTTCCATCTGATTCTTTTGAGCATTAGGAATAATGTATTCCGTAACCAAATCATCTTGTTCATTCACAAAAAAATCCTGCGTATGGAAAACAATCTGCTCTTCCTTGCTTGATTGAAAAAAATCCGCCAAATTAGTACCTAAAGCTTCCAATATATTCTCCAATGCAGAAATATTTGGACTTGTTAAGTCGCGCTCTAACTGCGATAAAAAGCCTTTCGTTAATTCACTACGATTCGCAAGTTCTTCCAAAGTCAACCCATTCTGGGTTCGAAGCTCTTTTAGTTTTTTGCCTATTTTCATTCTATCACCCCTAATTTGTTTTTTATACTAAACTTTTTGTTTCATTAAAAGAACAAGTTTATTATATAGGAAACCCCCAATTATGCAAGAAAAAAAGAGCATTTTTCATGCTCTAAAGTTAAATTAATTTTACTGTTTCATATTTCTCAAACGATACAATACACAATTTGTCATAACCGCCAAATGTAAAGTCTCATTCATACCTTGTGTCTGTAAAGTCAACGGATAATTATCACGAATCATAAAGTCCATACTGATGTTTGTTCTTTGCGATATTTTTAAAATCTTATCCACATTGATCTGTCCCTCATCCCAATACTTAGCAGTATTTCTCGTTACTTCCATATATTTGCCAAATTGAGTTTGTGAAAGTGAAAAAACAACTTCCCGTACAAAACGCATACGATCACCCATATCATTTTTTAAATTGTATTCAAAATCCTTAAATTTCGAACTTCTTTTAATATCTGTAAACAGTTCGGGATGAATCAATTTCATAATATCTTGAACCTGAGTCCATGTTAAGCCTTCTAAATTAACGGGCTGATTATACATTTGATCAAAGAAAATCGAATCAATGGACTGATGATTATAATCTGCAAGAATAAGCACAATACGCGTTTGCGTACGATTCTCGGAATGAATTTGCCTTCTAAAATTACGCAAAGACATATGGGCTGCTTTGGCAACTTCTTCCTCTGAAATATTATTATCTTCAATAAATTGCACAATTTGTTTCATAAAAAAACACCTCCACGTTAAACATAGAGATGTTTTATGTGTTTGTACTCGACCAAAAATCGAAAATCGGTCGATGAAAACGATTTTTTAAGCTTTTGTCGTATTTTCGTTTTGAATATTCTTAATAATTTCCGTTAAATCCGCTTCATTGATAGCACCATCATAGAAATCATTCAACGTTTCAATCAGACCCTTATCATCTGGTAAAACCGTTTCAAACACTTCTTTCATGTGTGCGTCCTCCTGACTTGAACCAGCATACTTAACAGTCGCATGAATCATAGATGTATAGATAACATTCACCAACATTAAGTGATACTTATTGTTGTAGCCATCATTACGATTGTCAATAACTGTGTGTGGACTAATTAGAGCTGTACCTTGATATTTAGCTAAAGTAGGAAACTCTAAATAAAGTCCCTTTACCGTCTTATATGTCATTAGTTTCAGTGCATATACACACGCAAATTGTTCTAAATCACCTAACATACGTAAACGATCATTACTGTCTAAAACCTTTTTAAAATTGATATCTAGCAATCTTGCCAAAACATCACTCACACATTCAAGATTGGTCTTACAAACCACTTCCTGACGACCCTCTAAATCCGTTGTGATTATGAATAAATCGCCTTCGCGATCATAAAATATATTATCTGGATGTCTTAAATTCACCATGTGATCACCTTTTAACGAATAAAATTCGTACCCTTTCCACTTTCTTTTTCAGGCAAGCCATACGCCTCTTTACCTAAGGCAATACTTTTCATCAAGAACGTCATATTTCGAGCTAAAGCACGCATTGTTTGTTTACCCTCTTCATCCTGATTGGCTTCTTGTGCATTATTTCCATGAATTGAATTCCAATATTGACTCGATACAACAGGCATACCACTGATTGTAAAATACTTATTTAATTCATCAAAAGTAGCACTCGCTCCGCCACGACGACAAGAAACAACACTAGCCCCCACCTTCATTGTCTTATCAAAACGAGAAGCATAGAACAAACGATCCAATACTGCAATCAATGTCGCATTCGCGCTGGCATAATATACAGGACTTGAAACAACCAATCCATCCGCTTTTTCAAATTTGGGTAACAATTCATTGACAATATCATCATATACACACTTGCCAAGTTTCGTACAAACACCACAAGCTGAACAACCACGAACAGCTAAGTTTCCAACTTGTACAGTTTCGGTTTCAACCCCACTTTCTTTAAATACAGCTTCCATTTCACGCAAAGCCAAATTATTCACTCCACTCGCATGTGGACTACCATTCAACATTAAGACTTTCATATTTTTCCTCCGAAAAAACCTATCTCTATTTTATCATTTGCGTCAACATGATAAAATGATATTTATGAAACGAATAGTAACTGGAATATTAGCACATGTCGATGCAGGAAAAACTACTTGTATCGAAAGTATGCTCTATACATCAAAAACAATCCGAAAATTAGGACGTGTCGACCATCAAGATGCCTATTTGGATTATGATAATCAAGAAAGAGAAAGAGGCATTACCATTTATTCAAAAGAAGCTCACTTTCATTGGAAAGATAGTGAAATCTATTTGATTGACACACCAGGCCATGTCGATTTTTCAAGCGAAATGGAAAGAAGTCTTCAAGTATTAGATTTAGCCATTCTTTTAATCAATGGACAAGACGGTATTCAATCTCACACTTCTACCATTTGGAAATGCTTAAAACACTATAAGATTCCTACGTTGATCTTTATTAATAAAATGGATATCAGCTATAAGACACAAGAAGAGCTTATGAATGATCTTAAAGTGCATTTCTCATCCAACTGTATCAATTTTAAATCAGAAGATGCTGAAGATGAACTGTCCATGTTGAATGAAGATATCATGAATCACTATCTAGAAACCGAAGAAATCGATTCATCACTTCTTCAACAAGCCATTTTTAAAAGAGAATTCTTCCCTGTATTCTTTGGTTCTGCCTTAAAAATCCAAGGCATTGAAGATTTAATGGATGCGATTATCGATTTATCTTTTATCCAAGAGTACCCTGAAGATTTTGGGGCTCGTGTATACAAGATTTCAAGTGATGACCAAGGCAATCGTTTAACCCACGTAAAGATTACGGGTGGTGTTTTAAATGCCAAAGATAAAGTTGGTACAGATGAAAAGGTAGATCAAATTCGTTTGTATAACGGAAAACAATTTGAAATGGTACAAACCGCTTATCCAGGAATGATTTGTGCACTAAAAGGATTGAACAAGTATGAAGTAGGTCAAGGGCTAGGCTTTGAATCTGACACGACAAAACCACTCTTAAATGCCTATATGAATTACCAACTTTTACTTCCCGAAGGTGTAGATGCACTTACTATGATGCGCTACTGCAGTGTACTTGCTCAAGAAGATCCGCAGCTACAAATTGAATATGATGAGCAGACGAAACAAATTTTTTTAAGGTTAATGGGATCAGTTCAAATGGAAATTCTTCAAAAAGAAATTGAGAAAAGATCTAAAGTTAAAGTTGGTTTTACAACGGGTAAAGTCTTATTTAAAGAAACCATTCAAAATACAGTCATTGGAGTCGGTCACTTTGAGCCTTTAAGGCACTATGCCGAAGTACACTTAAAACTTGAACCATTGCCTAGAGGTAAAGGACTTGTGTTTGAATCAAACTGTTCCAATGATGATTTAGCTTTAAATTGGCAAAATCTGATTTTAACGCATTTAAAAGAGAAACAACACAAAGGTGTATTAACTGGATCGCCTATTACCGATATAAAAATCACTTTAGTGGCCGGTAAAGCCCATTTAAAACATACAGAAGGTGGGGATTTTCGACAAGCAACCTATCGTGCTATAAGACAAGGCCTAAAAGAAGCAGAATCTGTATTATTAGAACCTTATTATAGTTTTGAATTAGTCGTTGAAAATCAACATGTTTCAAAAGCCTTGTTTGATTTAGAAAACAAGCATTGCTCATTTAAAATTGAAGAAGACATGAACAATCTTGTTCACATAATAGGAACGGGACCCGTTCGTGAGTTGATGGACTATCAAAAAGATGTCATCGCATACACAAAAGGAAAAGGCCAATTTATTTGTGAATTAGAAGACTATCATGAGTGCTTTGATCAAGAAAAGATCATTGAAGAAACAAATTATGATAGTGAAGCCGATTTAAACAATCCAACCGGATCTGTATTCTGCGAACATGGAGCAGGTTATTTTGTGCCTTGGGATGAAGTCAAGGAGCATATGCACATCCAAATTAAAGAAGCCAACACAACTTCCTATGCTTCTTATGTAAAACATACAGTTCGTGAAGAAGAATTAAAGAAAGTATTTAATTCACTGGGTGGAAACAACAAGAAAGCTGAAAAGCCAATCAAGAAAAAAGCGAAGGTTGATATGAATTTAAATCATATTCATGTCGAAGATAAAAAGCCAGAATGTTTAATGATTGATGGCTACAATATGATTTATGACTGGCAAGATTTAAAAGATATTGCCAAAGTAAACATTGAATCTGCACGTGATGAATTGATCAATCGAATCTCGAATTATCAAGGATATAAGCGTATCAAAGTCATCTTAGTATTTGATGGATATCGCGTTAAAAACAATACAGGTTCACATTTTAATCAAGGAAATCTAGACATTATTTATACGAGATATAATCAAACAGCAGACAGCTATATTGAAAAGGCTGTACACGACTTAAAAAAGAAATATGAATTATCAGTTGCGACAAGTGATGGCTTGATTCAAAATGCGATTTTAGCCAATGGCGCAAAAAGAATTTCAGCTCGTGAACTTGAGATTGCGGTAAAAAACGTAAACAAACGAGCTCTTTCGTACCTAAAGAAATAGTTTATGATATAATAGCGAAAAAGATGGAGGAATTTGATTTATGACAAGAAAGATTGCCATTATTGGAGCCGGTCCTGCTGGCTATACATTAGCTCAAGAATTAGTTAAAACAGAAAATGAGTACCAGATTGATATTTTTGATAAGGAAGCTGAAATTGGTGGAGCCATTTATACCGGCATTCCTGAATATCGTATGCCGAAACTTTTCTTAGAAAAAGCCTATAACGGATTGATTGAAGCCGGTGTTAAATTCCATTTTAATACTTTTGTGGATCAAACTATGTTTAAAGAATTACAAACAAACTATGATTATGTAGTTGTAGCGATTGGCGCCCAAATTGAAAATACTTTTGGTTTTGAAACAGGTAATGGCGTCGTTGCCGGCTTAACATTACTTTACGATTTAAATATCAATCACAAACAAGAAGACTTCAAAAAATATAAAAAGGCCATTGTTTGGGGTGGTGGAAATGTTGCGATGGATTGTGCAAGATCATTAGTTCGTATCATTGACGATGTCACAATCGTATATCGTAGATCTTTACAGGAAATGCCTGCAAGTCCTGCAGAAATCAAAGCCTGTGAAAAAGAAGGTGTTAAGATTGCCTTCTTAAACAACATCAAAGACATTTTAAAGGATGAAAGCGGAAATGTTTGTGGTGTTCAAGTAGCGAAAATGGAACTTGGAGAAATGGATGAATCTGGAAGAGCAAGCTGCCACGAAATAAAAGATTCATTATTCAGAATGGATTGTGATCTAGTTGCGATGGCTATTGGTCAAAAAGTAGACTTTACTCCATTAAATGACGATTTAAAAACAACGGATACACACGCCTCTACATTAAAGAATGTATACATTATTGGAGATGCCTTTACTGGGCCAAAAACAATTGGTAGTGCTGTAATGGAAGGTAAAAAAATTGCCAAAGAAATCGAAGCTAAATACAATGAAGGAGCGAACTAATCGTTCCTTTTTCTTTGGAAAACAAAAAAGCTACCTACACCAACTCTTGCAGGGTTTGTAGGTAGTTTTTACTACATCATAATCTCTTTTCAAATCCACCATCAATTTCTTGATCCTCGCTAATTGTCACAAAGGCCTTTGGATCAATTTCATTGACTATTTTTTTGAAGTTACGAATCTCATACTTATTTACAGCACAGAATAAAATATACTGTTCTGTATCTGTATAAGCACCCTTACCCATCCAGTACGTTACACCACGCCCTGTTCTTTCCATAATTACATTCTTCATATTTTCTTTCTTTGTGAAAATCAATACAGTCATATTGATATTTTGATAGTGGATACGATCACTAATAAAGTAAAGAATGGCCACAAAGATAATGGAATATAGTGATGTCTGTAAATCAAAAATAAAGGCACAAATTGTAAATAAGATCGAATTAATTATAATCGATAGCTTACCTACAGAAAAGCCTGGTTTTGTCTTCGATAAACATACACCGGCAATATCCATACCACCGCAACATCCGCTGCTCTGTAAGGCAAGTCCTACTCCAATACCACACATTAAGGCTCCAAAGAGACAATTTGAAAGCATGTCTGGCATAATCACAAAAGATTGTTTTGGTAAAATAGATAATGTAATGGTTTGAACCAATAAACTAATGACAGTCTTGATACAAAACTCTTTATTCATAATTTTAAAGCCCATAATGAACAAAGGAATATTGATCATAAAGTTAATGATTCCCACCAAATTCATATGTCCAAGACTTGGCACCATCTTTACAATAAAATACTCAATAATCTGTGCAATACCAATGGCACCACCAAAGTTGATTCCATTAGGTGTCACAAACAAATAAATTCCTAACGAAAGTAAGATACTTCCTATAATTAACTCAATATACTTTTCAATCTTTTCTCTCATTCTAAAATCCTCTAAACACTAGGCATTATATCATTTTTATATATGTTTCGATAACACTTTTATCGATTATACATCAGAAAAGGCCAGAAAGCTTAATTCTGATCTATGTACTTATTTAATTTTTACTGTATCCAGGATTAAACCATCTATATGCGGATGCTTTATGCATACCTTTTACTTTCTTATTTCTTAATCCATATACTTTTACGCCATCGGTTGGAATAAATCCACAAAGATCAGCTTATACAATCATTGCTTGTTTAAAAACTTGAGCACTTTGTTCTGAATTCGAAGTATACGTTCCTGCATCTAGATCTGCATCCAATTGCAAATCGCTTAGACGTGGGAAGTTATCAACTGCTTTTGATTTTAATAAGTCATTCATACCTGTATCTTCAGGACTACCATTAGAGAAGCCTATCCATCCAGCGTCCCAATCACCTAAGGTATTATCATCGCTAATTGTCGAATTAATAGTATTGAATTCCATTGTATTTGCCTTTAATTCAATCTCGATTTCTTGCCAATCCTTTTGAAGAATTGGAATCATTGAATCCATATTGTCTTTTTCTTTGATGGATAAAAAGCGAATTGAAAGACGCTCTCCATCTTTCTCTCGAATTCCATCACTACCCACTTTCCAGCCAGCATCATCTAACAATTGTTCCGCCTTTTCAGGACTATATTCATATGTATTTAATCCATCCAATTTTTCTTTTCTCGTAACAATACTACCGCAAGTCTTACTAATAAGATTTCCAAAACTGCTTGGTACATAAGCCATGACTTCATCAGATTCATCTAATTTATAATAACTATCCATATAGGCTTGACGATCAATTCCATAAGCCAAAGCTTGTCGAAAAGCTTGATCTTTACATGGACCATCAGCTGTATTTAAATATAGCCAATTTGTACGATCACCATTATAGCTATCTAGTGTCAAATCTTTGTTTTAACTCTGGATAATCGAACTAATTTTATCCGCATCTGTTACATCAGGAATGTAATCTACTGTTCCTTTTTCTAACTCTTTAACTTCTGTTGAAGAATCCGTCTTTTTGATCATAATCATTGCCACACTATACTGTCCTTTTTCTGCCTTAAAATAAGAATTCTTTTCTGATGAAGCACCAATGAATTTATCATATGATTTTAATACATAAGGACCTGTACCAACAGGCTTTGTATTTTTCTTCTCAATCTTAGCTGTTTTTCTCATCTTATAGTTCAATGTTTGATCTGAACATATTCCTTGTGTACCCAAAACACTTTCAGCATCGGTTCTTGGCTTTTCCAAATGAAATACAACCGTATAATCGTCTGGTGTTTCAATACCCTCTAAATCTTTAGCATCCCATCATGATATTCGGTATATCCCTTCACAAAATCTACATTGCTTGAATACAATTCAGTATAGCTAGGATCAGCCATAACACTAAATGTTTCTTTAACATCTTTTGATGTTAATTTAGATCCACCACTAAATTTAATACCCTTCTTTAACTTAAATGTCAAAGTTGCACCATCTTCAGAAATCAGTGGTAATTCACTAGCCAAATCAACACAAGATTCTGATCTTTATCATACTTCAACAAACCTTGGTAGACCAACGATACTACACTATTATCATTTAGTGTACGATAATATAAAGGTGAAAAATCACCATTCATTTCTGAAGACAATCCAACTGTCAACGTTTGTGCTTGATTCGAACTATTGCTTGTGGAACATCACACAAGCACAAATGCCATACACATGGCCACTACGCTTCGTTTTACCATTACTTTCCCTTTAAATATTTGTGTACGACCCATTATGCATCATTTTCATGTTGTTTCAATCAATTTATAATAATTTTCATTTGTTGTTAGTATCAGTTAGTACCATGCTTTATATAAAGTGTTTTTTAATTTGTAAGTGATTGTTTTATTTTCAGAAAGCACTTGCATTTATTGCTTGTTTAGAGCATAATACTATGTAAATTGAGAAAAGGAGTATTTTAATGAGTAAAATTTTTGTACACGCTAAAACAATGATAGATGGTGTGAGCGATACACCTAAATTTGATCAATTGATCACTTGTGAAGACGGAAAAATCACAGCCATTGAACCTTATCATACAATCAATGAAAATGTAGTCGAGGCAAACGTTGTAACGCCAGGCTTCTTTAATTGTCACGTTCATATTATGGAACCTGTTGGTTTTGGAACGGATAAAGAATTTACTTTTATTGAAAAAACATTCTATACACAAAAACACCTAGAGGATTATATCAATAGTGGTGTTACTTTTATTCGTGTTGTAGGAACCGAAAACGATTACGATATGGATATTCGTGATTGTGTGGATGCAGGCCTTGTTAAAGGACCACACATGTTATGTGCTGGACGTTGCATCTGTATGACAGGAGGCCATGGCTGGCAAGGTGGTATTGAAGCCGATGGTGTCGATGAATGTAGAAAAGCGGCTAGAACTCTACTTAAAAAAGGCGTCGATTTAATTAAAATTATGGCAACAGGTGGCGTTATGACAAAAGGTGTAGAACCTGGAAGTGCTCAATTAACACAAGAAGAAATGGCAGCCATTATTGAAGAGGCTCATAAAGCAGGAAGAAAAACGGCTACTCACGCACAGGGAACGCAAGGTATCAAAAATGCATTATATGCCGGCATTGATTCCATTGAACATGGAATTTTCTTAGATCAAGAATGCATTGATTACATGAAAGAACACGGTACATATTTGGTTCCTACATTAGTTGCCCCTCAATGCATCGTTGAAAAAGGAGTAGAAGCTGGTATTGCCGATTACATGGTCAAAAAAGCTATTTATGTTAAAGATGCTCATGTTGAAAGCTTTAAAAAAGCTTATGCACAAGGCGTTAAAATTGCTTTGGGTACAGATGGTGGAACTCCATTCAACTACCACAATAACACAGCCTATGAATTTGAATTAATGGAAAAATACGGTGTAGATCGTATGGACATTTTAAAAATTGCGACACACAATTCAGCAGACTGCTTAGGGGTTTTAGATGATTATGGAACACTTGAAGTTGGTAAAAATGCAGATTTAGTTTGTTTAAAAGAAAATCCTTTGGATGCAATTTCAAACGTTCGAAAGATCGATAAAGTCATTAAAGACGGTGCTGTTGTAGTTGAAAAATAATCATATTTACTTTGTTTAGGGATGATTCGATTCATCCCTTTCTTTTTATAAGAAAAGGGCCATATCCACTATGACCCAACACTATCTTTCATTTGATAATACAAATGAATCATTTCGTACACTGTACGCATTTCTTTTTCACGTTTATTCATTAGCTAACTCGATTGGATTCCATATGAATTACACGATTGCAATGTGCTAAAGTTGAGTCACGATGTGACACAAAAATTATGGTCTTATCTTTTCTTTCTTCATAAATCGATTTTAAGATAATTCCCTCATTTAAGCTATCCAAATTACTAGTAGGTTCATCCAATAAAAAAAGTTTCGCATCATGTAGAAACATACGTGCAAGACCCATTCTCTGTCTTTCTCCACCCGATAAAGAGCTTCCAAGCTCTTCAACCGATGTTTTATATCCATGTGGCAAAGATTGAATATACTCATGAATATTTGCTTTTTTACAAGCCAATTGGGTCTCTTCGATTGTCACATCTTGCTTAGCAACTCTTAAATTATTTTCTATCGTATCATGGAAAAGAATCGTTTCCTGTGTTACATAGCCTTCATTTTTCTTAAATTTGAAGTATTTAAATTCTTAATATCAATCCCATCCACTAAAATATTTCCGTGTGAAACATCCCAAAAACGCATCAACAATTTTAATAAAGTACTCTTTCCGCTGCCACTCTTGCCTTGAATTCCAATCACTTCATTTCTTGGATATTTAAATTCATATCCTTTAAGATTAGTGCTTTGTCATACGCAAAGTCTACATGTATCTTATCCATACTGTTAAATTGAGCTTCATCTCCATTCGTTACTTTTTCAATCATAGGTATTTCATCCAAAATAGAAATAACTCTTTGTCCAGTTCTAATTGTCTGTGATAAAGTTGAACCCAAATTTGCCAATTTGATGACAGGTCCAAAAGAAGATATTTGAAGAACACTCGATCCAATCATGGATTCCATTGAACTATTCAAATATAAATGAATCAAACATAAACCTAATGATAATAAGACAACGTAAAAGTTTGTCAAAGAAATCAACTTAGCTTGAAAATACTTCAATTCCTTCTCACAATTTGCCAGGGAAGAAGTCTGTTTATTCAAGCCTGATAAACGACGATCTGTATCCATATACTGCATACTTTCCTTTAAGCCACACATACTTTCTAATACATAACTATTTAGATTGGCAGCTTCTTTACGATACTCTACACCAATATGTCTTGATTGTTTGGAAATATAAATTGGTAAAACTATACCCACTAAAACATAGGCTAAAAGCGAATAGATTCCATAGATGCAATCATATTGCATTTGGATAATGATACAAACTAAACTTATGACAAACGCAATACAAATAGGAGAAATGGTATGTGCATAAAACACTTCCGACAATTCAACTGGAATATTATTCCACACTCATGTCATTCAAGATTCTGTAATGCATGTGGTGTTAAATATGCGAAATAGCTTGCAGCCAAGGCTACTTCTTTTTGTCTTGAC
>OLSO01000526.1_pt1 | contig 36611 bp, 29 predicted proteins | sample 1672441 | NCBI WGS metagenome assembly OLSO01 (sample SAMEA3136686, study PRJEB25190) | human gut metagenome | biome: human gut; feature: human-associated habitat; material: faeces | place: Austria | collected 2013 | reverse complement strand
AGGAATGCAGGGGTGAGATTCCCGTGGGCTGCTGCCAGCAGCCGTCCGTTGGCTCATTTTTTATTTTGTGAAAGGGGGATATTTTTGAAAGAACAAAATTTGATACGTTATAGCATTCAGCTTGCTTTTTTGAAGCAGCTGTTAGAAAGAAAGCTCATAACCGATAGAGAGTATTCCCTTATCAAGCAGCGCTTAATGAAAGATTATCGTGTGGTTTCCGAACTATCCTCTTGATTTTGTGTCGTATTGGCGTTATGATTAACGCAATGAAAGGAACACATTCAATAAGGAGGTCAAGCATGAAAGATGTTGAAGTCATTAAAGCGCACAACACGCTCTCGCCACGAGCGCGTACAAACTTTGAAAAAAGGCTACGCGTAGCTGCCTATTGTCGTGTCAGCACTGATACCGAAGATCAGCTGAACAGCTACAAATCGCAGGTCAAATACTATACCGAACTTATAAAAAGTAAGCCGGAATGGTCTTTGGCCGGCATCTATGCTGATGAAGCTATCACGGGTACGCAGGTAAAAAAGCGCGAGGATTTCCAGCGTTTAATCAACGACTGTATGAACGGTGACGTGGATATGGTGATTACCAAATCCATTTCGCGTTTTGCCCGAAATACGCTTGACACTCTGAAATATGTTCGGATGCTCAAAGATAAAGGCGTGGCTGTGTTTTTTGAGGAAGAAAACATCAACACCCTTACTATGGACGGTGAACTGCTCCTTGTAATTTTAAGCTCTGTTGCACAGCAGGAAGTCGAAAATATTTCTGCAAATGTCAAAAAGGGCTTGAAGATGAAGATGCAGCGCGGTGAGCTGGTCGGGTTTCAGGGCTGTTTAGGTTATGACTACAATCCAGCGGACAAAACCATCACCATCAACGAAGAAGAAGCGGCTGTTGTCCGTTACATTTTTCAGCGATACACGGAGGGTGCCGGTGGTTCGGTTATTGCCAAAGAACTTGAAAACTTAGGCTATAAAACCAAACGCGGCAGTCCCAAATGGGCAGACAGTACCGTAATCGGCATTATCAAAAACGAAAAATACAAAGGCGACATTTTGTTAGGAAAGACATTTACCGTTGACCCTATTTCAAAACGGCGTCTGTACAACTTCGGCGAGGAAGATCAATTTTATATTCGTGAGCACCACGAGCCCATTATTTCGGAAGAAGTCTTTGAAGCCGCACAGGAAATTTTGCGGCGGCGTGCAAAGCCCCGCAGCCTTAACGTGGACGGCAAACGTGAAAAGTTCAGCCGGAAATACGCTTTTAGCTGCATGATAGAATGTGGTTTCTGTGGTGGCACCCTGACAAGGAGGAGTTGGCATAGCAGTTCACAGTATAATAAAGCTATCTGGCAATGTGTTGTTTCCACCAAAAAAGGAAAAAAGTTCTGCCCGGAGAGCAAGGGCGTTGACGAAAGAACGATTGAGCGGGCTTTTGTAGAATCTTATCGCCTCTTGTGCCAGAATAACAAGGATGTTCTGGACGAGTTTATGAAACGGACGGAAGAAGCCCTTTCCGAAAGCAACGCGGGCAAGCGTCTTGCAAAAGCTGAAAAGGACATTCACGCTCTGGAAGTCAAGAAAAACAAGCTGGTTGATATGCGTCTTGAAGATACCATCGACAAGGAGACCTACGACCGAAAGTATTTGGACCTGTCCAGCCAGATTGAGCAGTTGCAGAAAGAGTGTGAAAGCCTGCAAGATGCAGCCGAAACCGAATCTACAATGCGCAAGCGTGTTGCCACGTTCCGGCAAACCCTTGAACAGAACGAGGTTCTGGACACCTTTGACCGACATATTTTTGAAAGTATAGTTGAAAAAGTAATCGTGGGCGGTTATGATAGTAATGGGAACAAAGACCCCTACATGATTGTCTTTGTTTACAAGACCGGGTTCAAAAACAGTGTGGACGGCAAGAATTTCAAGCCGCTTCGCAAGAATAGCAAGGAGAACCACTCCCCTGCTGTTTTGTGTTCCCATGCTTCTAACGAGGCTGAATCCATGTGTTCCGATTCTAGCAACGACACATTGCGAAGCGGTTCTCCTTTTGACCAAACTCAATGTCGACCGCCACGTTGAAGTGGAAGTGAGCATGGATGAGCTGGATGTGACTGCTGCAGAAAGCAAGGCGACTTACGATCAGATTCGGGATTATGTGTGGGAGCATCATCAGTTGAAGGTATCCAATCTCTATATCGCACAGGTGAAGCAGAAACACGGCATCATCGAGCGAGAGAATTACCATAAAGCGAAAAATGAAAATACGAAGCAGCCCAAATGTCCGAAGGAAAAAGAGGATGCGATTGTGGAGGCATTAAAGCATTTTCAGATGATTTGATTTACAGTATGTCCGTCTGATTTTCAGGCGGGCATTTTCTTTTGTTGGAATCTGGTGTTTCTATTTTTATCGTGGTACAATATCTTAAAGACTTTTTGATTTCGGAGGAAGCCGTCATGATCGATCTTGCAAAACTGGAGCCTGTTTTGGGCGGATACCAGACCTATTTCCCGAAGCATTGGCCTCATGTTGAAGATTTCAAATGGGAAGCCGCGCAGCATTTCCACGACCATTGGAATATTGACGCGGCAGATTTTGGTGAAATGTTCAAGGAAGCCACTGCAAAGGTCTTTTCGCTTCTGGATACCGGCTATGCCTATCCCCGTGCGATGATCCTGAATTTCGCAGCAGCGGACTGTGAAGCAACACGCGCAATGTTCCGCAGCTTGTTTGATGAATCCACCGAACTTTCCCAGCGCATTATTGCATTTCAGGCTGCCACCGAAGAAATACGCACAAAATACAACGACGGCAGTTGGAATAACCACTACCAGAACACCAGTGCCATCAGCGTCTATCTGTGGCTCCGATATCCGGATCAATATTATATCTACCGCTATTCCGTTGCCCGTGACATCTCGGATGCGCTGAACTTCGATGCTCCGCCCAAGCGGGATGGTTCCGTAGAATCGCTGCTAAACAGCTACCGCCTTTATGATGAGCTGCGGGTGGCACTGAGCCAAAATGCTGCCATCACCCAGATGATCCGCAGTGCCATTGAAGCAGCCCCTGCCGGAAAATACTGGCCAGACACACACTGGAATATCGCTGCCATTGATCTGGGCTTTTATCTGAGCCGTTTCTACCTTGCCGAACAAAAGACATCACAGATACAGGCCGGATGGTTTCCTGCTGAAAGTGAGTATGATCCGGGCATTACAACCGCACAGTGGAGTGCTTTGCTGCAAGACACCTCGGTTTTTACCTCGGAGGCTTTGCGGGTGATGAAATGTATGCTGGATTACGGCGGGCAGGCCACCTGCAAACAGCTTGCCATTAAATACGGTGAAACCAGCAACTTCTACATCTCCAACTCCTACCATCTTGCACAGCGGGTGGCAGAAAAGACTGGCTGCCGCTGCATGCCCCGCGACAGCGAAAATATGCGTTGGTGGCCCATTTTATATGTGGGCAAAAATGCCAGCACAAAGGCGGATGGCACTTACATCTGGCGCTTGCGAGATGAGCTTTTACAGGCTCTGAAAAAAGCCGACCTCTCGAAAGTACCGGCTGCCGCTACCGCCTGTGAAGCACCTTCACGCCACTACTGGTGGCTGACTGCCAATCCTAAGATCTGGAGTTATTCCAGTCTGCGGGTCGGCGAAGAGCAGACCTATACGCTGTACAATGACAACGGGAACAAGCGCAGGATTTTCCAGAATTTCCTCGATGCAAAAGCCGGGGATCTTGTGATCGGCTATGAGGCCAATCCGGTAAAGCGGGTGGTAGCTCTGGCCAAGATCACACAGGAAAGCAACGGCAAAGAGATTTATTTTGAAAAGACCGAGAGCCTGACTTCCCCCATTGACTATGCTGTACTGAAGGCTTTCCCTGAGCTGGAGAAAATGGAGTTCTTCGTACAGCCGAACGGAAGCCTGTTCAAGCTCTCGGAGGGTGAGTACAACTTTATTCTGGATCTGATCCGGGATGAAAACCCTGCTCCCGTCCGGCAGGCATCTGCCGACAGCTACACCAGAGTTGATTTTCTGCACGATGTTTTTCTGAGTGAGCAACGCTATGAAGTGTTGGTTTCTTTGCTACGTCACAAGAAAAATATCATTCTGCAGGGTGCACCCGGCGTTGGAAAGACCTATGCTGCCAAACGGCTGGCGTACTCTATAATGGGTCAAGCTGATTCCTCCCGGGTTGAGTTTGTTCAGTTCCACCAGAATTACTCCTACGAGGATATCATGCTGGGCTACCGGCCGGACGGCTCCGGCTTCAAGCTGACAGAGGGTGTATTTTACCGCTTCTGCCAGAAGGCTTCCAACGACCCCGACCGAGAATACTTTTTCCTGATCGATGAGATCAACCGGGGCAACCTGAGCAAGATCTTCGGCGAGCTGATGATGCTAATTGAAAGCGACCATCGGGGCGAAAAGATCACACTGGCCTATAACGGGATGCCCTTCTATGTCCCGGAAAATTTGTACATTATCGGTATGATGAATACTGCCGACCGCAGCCTGGCCATGATCGACTATGCGCTGCGCAGACGCTTCAGTTTCTTCGAGATCGAACCGGCGTTCACCTCCGATGGATTCCAGAAATATCAATCTGCGCTTGACAATGAAACCTTCAATGCTCTGGTGGAACAGATCAAGGCATTGAACCGGGAAATTACCACAGATGCCTCCCTCGGTCCCGGATTTCGTGTTGGACACAGTTACTTTTGTCTGGCCGACCCTGCCGCCTGCACCACTGACTGGATGCGCTCTGTGGTGGAGTTTGACCTTCTGCCTACGCTGGCAGAATACTGGTTCGACGCGCCCGACAAACTGCACCGTTGGGAAAAGAATCTGCGTGGTGTTTTCAATGACGACTGACAAAGGGATCTTTATCCAGAACATCTACTACATGCTCTCCTACGCCTATCAGGTGCTGCAGCAGCAGGATTATCAGTGCATCGCCTCGGAAAAGTTTGAGCGTATCGACGATTTGTTTGCTGCCATCCTTGCAAAGGGTGTTTCCCGGCAGCTGAAGCAGGGGCTCTATCGAGAATATGTTTCCCGAAGCGAGACCCGGTCAGTTTTGCGTGGAAAGCTGGATCTTCCGCAGACCATTAAGACCCGTATCCAGCACAAGCCACAGGTCGCCTGTACCTTTGACGAGCTTTCCGAGGATAACCTGTATAACCAGATTCTGAAAACCACCCTGCATGTGCTGCTTCGGGATAAGAATGTTTCTACTGAGCGCAAAGTGGAATTGAAGAAAGCGCTTCTGTTTCTGGACACGGTTTCTGCACTGCTTCCCTCTCAAATCCCATGGAAGCAGTTACATTATCAGCGGAGCAACCAGAATTACGAGATGCTGTTGAATCTCTGCTATTTCGTGCTGCACGATATGCTGCAGACTACCGAAAACGGCAGCTATAAAATGACAGCATTTTCGGATGAACGCATGGCAAAGCTGTACGAACGCTTTATTCTGGAGTATTACCGACAAAATCATCCCTACCTTACTGAGGTCAAGGCTGCGCAGGTCAAATGGGATCTTGTGGGAGAGCACGATGCTGCCATGCTGCGGTTTCTCCCTGCCATGCAAACCGATATTTTTCTGCGTTTTCGCGAAAAAGTTCTCATTCTGGATGCCAAGTATTACAGCCAGACATTGCAGCAGCAGTTTAATAAAGAGACCCTGCATTCTGCCAACCTCTACCAGATCTACACCTACGTTAAAAATCAGGATGCTGCCCATACTGGAAACGTTTCCGGGCTGCTAGTCTACGCCAAAACGCAGGAAGCCATCACGCCGAATTGTCTCTTCAACTTAGGCGGCAATCAGATCGGTGCACGCACACTGGATCTGAATCAGGATTTTCGGCAAATCACCGCACAGCTGGATGGAATTGCCCAGCAGTTTTTCGGGAAGCATCCGCTTTGATCTTTTCCATGTCGATTTACCCGCCTTCACACCCGCCCGTCTGTTTTTTCAACCTTTCTCCTCCTAAGTGTCCGAAGGAGAAAGAGGATGCGATTGTGGAGGCATTGCGGCATTTTCAGATGATTTGATACGCAATCACCCCAGAGAGAATAGCCTCTTGTGCGTTCTCTCTGGGGTGATTTTTGCGTTATGCTACTTCCGGGTAGCGCATATATACATACTCGTAGATTTTCTTCTGGTAGGTCTGGATGTCGCTTACATCATAGCTATTGGGAAGTTCTTGCCAAAGGGTATTGCGAATCAGGTTATCCACAATCGCCTTAGTTTCCTGCTTGTCCGTCCAATGGTCGAGTTTGGCAATCTGCTGTTTGATTTTTGTCAACAAGTCCACAGACACCTTCTTGATCGTTTCAATTTCCTGCTTCGTGAGGTTCTCCGAAAACAGCAAATCGTACACTGAAAGTTCCTCATCGCTGGAAAAGCCCTCACGCACATAGCGCTGCTGCTCCGTGTCCAGTGAACTTGCAAGCTCCATCAGATCCATGAAGGTTTTCTCAATGGTTGCCCGGTTCTGCTCCGCATTGTAGGCATCGATAATCTCCTGATAGCGGTCATAATAATCAATGCGCTGCGGGTTTGCAAACATCATCTTCGACAACTGCTGATTCACCAGTTCATCCAGATCTCGCAGCAAGAGATTCTTCCGCCGGGTATGGGCAAACTCCCGGCTCAGCAGCTCAAAATCAATTTTGCTGATGTCAAACTGCCGGGATGGTACAGCCTCCTGATCCGGCTTTTCCACATGGATGTACTCGTTGACGATGCCGTTGATCTGCACCATCAGGTCGGTATTGTCCGCGTGTTTCCGCTTCTGCTGCAAGCCCTCGTAGATGGCGAGAATTGCGTTTTTCCGGGCGCGCACGGCATCGTCCACATCGTCACGGTCTGCGTAGCGGAACAGCCGCGCCAGTTCAGACGCATAGGTCTGGAAGGTTTTCTTGGTTTCCAACGTCTCGCACATTGCGTTGACTGCATCCTGTACAAAGCTCATCTTTTCAAAGTCCTGTGCGTCCACCAATTCCTGCAGCCGGAACCCGTGTTCTGCCAGAAAGCCGTCCGTTTTTTCGATGACCGCGCAAATACGCTGAATCAGCTCCGTTTTATCTACCGTTGGATCAACGCCCGCCGGGCTGTTCTTGCTGACCGTATAATCTGCCAGAGCCTTGCGCAGCGCCTTTACGATACCAATATAGTCCACGATCAGGCCGTTGCTCTTGCCCTCCGAAACACGGTTTGCACGAGCAATCGTCTGCATCAGAGTATGGGCTTTCAACGGCTTGTCCAGATATAGACAGGACAGACACTTTACATCAAAGCCCGTCAGCCACATGGCACAGACGAACACCACCCGGAACGGATTCTTGCTGTCCTTGAATTCTTTATCCAGCTCCCGCTTTTCCATTTTGGCACGGTGCGGCAGAATATCCAGTCCCCATTTTTTGAAGGTCTGCACCTCGTTCTGCTCCTGACTGATCACCACTGCCATTTCGGTTTCTTTCATCCATGCCAGTTTGCGGGCAAGCTCCTGTGCTTCCTGCTGGGTCGCTGTGCCCTGCCGGGCTTCCAGCTCCCTGATCTTTGCCTGCCAGCATTCCTGCACATAGTTGTACATCCGCACACAGGTGACCTTATTCAGGCAGACGAACATCGCCTTGCCGCTGGTCCAAAGGTCAGAGTAATGCTCCACAAAGTCCTTTGCAATGGAACGCAGCCGTTCATCTGCGGTGAGAATATGGATCTCCTTGGCAAACTCGCGTTCCAGCTTTTCCTCCTGCGAGGGATCAAGGTCGGCTGCTTCAATGGCATCCAGGATCCGCCCGGTGATCTCCGGCTTGTCCAACTGGGCGATCTTATCCGCACGGTTCTCATAATACAACGGCACCGTTGCGCCGTCCTCCACCGCCCGCTTGAAATCATACACCGACAGATACCCGCCAAAGGTGCGCTCGGTAATATGGTCATCCGCCAGAAGCGGCGTACCGGTAAAGCCGATGCGGGACGCCGTGGGCAGCAGGTGCATCATGTTGTCTGCAAAAATGCCGTACTGGCTACGGTGGGCTTCATCCGACAAAATCAGAATGTCGTGATCCGGGTAGATGGGCGGCTCCTTGGGCAGATTGAACTTCTGGATCAGGGTAAACACAAAGCTGGGGTTGCCCTGCAGCTTTTTTACAAGGTCTGTACCGCTGGATGCAATAAACTGCGAAGCCTTGGTTTTGCCCAGCAGACCGCAGTTTTCAAAGGTATCGCTGATCTGCCGGTTCAGCTCGTCACGGTCGGTCAGTACCACAATGGTGGGCGAGCCTGCAAACTTGCGCCGGATCTTCTGCGCCAGAAAGACCATCGAATAACTCTTGCCAGACCCCTGCGTGTGCCAGAACACACCCAGCCTGCCGTCTTTTAACTTGCGGTTCTCGTAAGCACTGACGGCCTCGTTGACGCCGAGATACTGGTGGTTGCGGGCCAGAATCTTGGTGGTGCGCCCACCGGAATGGTCGTAAAGGATGAAGTTTTCCAGCAGATCGAGGAAGGTCTTTTTCTCGCAGATGCCCCGTAGCATGGTTTCCAGTTCCACGCTGCCTGCATCGCTTTCCTTCAGACGCTTCCACTCGTGGAAAAACTCGTACTTGCTACCAAGCGTGCCCACCTTGGCTTCCAATCCATTGGACAGCATGAGAAAGGCATTGTAATAGAACAATTGCGGAATGGTATCGAGGTAATCCCGATAATTGTCTATGTAGGCGTTCTGCACATCCACGGTGGGCTTTTTCAGCTCGATAAACAGCAGCGGAATGCCATTGACAAAGCCCACAATGTCCGTTCTGCGGCGGTACAGCTGCGAGTGGATCTTCATTTCTTTTACGGCAAGGAAGTGGTTGTTTTCCGGGTTTTTGAAGTCGATCACCGCCGCGCTTCGGATTTCGGTGCGGCCATCCGGCCGCTTGACCGTCACCGGGATGCCATCCCGCAGTAGAAAATACTTTTCCTCGTTGATCTGCATCAGGGATGCAGTGGAAACGTGTGCCGTGAATTTCTTCTGTACCTCGTCCAGCTGGTTCGGGGTGAGCCACGGGTTCAGGCGCAAAAGCGCCTGCCGAAAATACCGGGTCAGCAGCACTTCCCCATAGCTGGTGCGGCCTAACGTCCCGTCCGGCCCCAGCTTTTCGGAGTTGTAAGCCAGCACCACCTCCCAGCCCAGAACATTTTGCAGCAGGTTGCCTGCGCTGTTCTGGACAAGAACATTTTCGGAGTATTCGCGGCTCATAGGATCACCTCATTTATTTAAGTCCTCTTAATATTGTTTTGTTCAGCTCAAAAAACAGTTCAAATTCATTTCGAGCACATTGTCCAGCTTCCCGTTTTTTCATGATATGCTCTCGCATATCATACGGTGTAATATACTCAAACTCTTTAGATGTAAATTCTTTTGACAAATCATACGAGATAAACGCTATGTCATATAGACTCTTCATCGTGTATGTACGAAAACACGCAACATCTTTTCTTTTACACAGCTTCTCAATTTTATTTGCCATCTTAGATTTCATATTTTCGCCAATAATAATGCCGAGCAATTCATCTTCTTCATAATCCAAGTACCCCGCATTTTTTTGCTGAATTACACGCCACTCATTCTCGTAAGACCAATCTTTCCGTTTGAACTGTAATGATTCTTGAATTGCCTGCGGCATATCATCATCAGGGAATTCACCATCTGAAAACTCAAATGTTGAGTCCGTATAAATAACAGGTACAATATCAGACAATGTTCTTTCAGTGGAATAGATAAGGCAACACCCACTATATTCTTTTGCATAGTGCGCCCACATAATCGTCGAATTGGGAATTGCAGACAAAGACAGAACCCTATATCTTTCTTGTTTTTCTTCAATAAATGAATGAATTTTTCCGCACGCACTTATATAGCCCGATCCCATAATTCCAAGGCTCATGACAACAGCATTCGCTTCCATTGGGTCGTTCAGCATCAAAGGCGACGGCATATAAATATGGTTATTAAGTATAATATCTCTTAATCTCTCAAAATCCTGTCTCGTTGAAACAGATTTATATTTATACACTTCCATTGGCCGAACAAGCATCATTTTCCTCCTTACCCAGGATATGAGTATTTGCCCTTAATATACTTTCCCGCTCCATCAATTCCAGGATAAATATATTTTTCGCTGATGCCACAAAGTGAAAGTTGTTTCAAAATCGTCTTCTTATCTTTCGCCTGAATTTCAATGCATCCAATAAGCCCATGCTCTCTATTATCAACTTTCACATCTTTTATAATATCCGCTTGACAAATCATTTCCGTTAGTGGCCTATTATCCCAGCCCCAGAGCATAAAAACACTTGCTTGCATGTTCATGCGTTCTTCCCGATAATGTGGCTTATAAATCCAAGGAGATTGAACGCATCCGTTATTTGCCGTATTCGTATATTGTCCAACAATCTGCGTCCTTATCACATCGTCTACTACTGCCCGTGACGTTGATTCCAGCACTACCGTTGGAATACCCTGTAACCAGCGAAAATACTCTGGATTGTTTACAATCCAAACGCAGGCATCCTCTTCATTTGCTTCACAGCATGCGAAATACAATGCCACCAACGGATTTTCTGTAAAGTCAAGCAATCTTGTCGGCGCTCCGAAATGCTGTGCAATTTCAAGCCATGCTGGAATATCATTTTCTGGTATATTCCGAACAAATCGACAAGTCTCCGCAATAAAGTCATTTAGGATATTATACTCCACCTGTGCATATTCTGCAATCTGCGTTCCCTCTGACAAATTTTTTGTCCGTAAGATTCCCGGAAGCAACTTGTAACTTTTTCTTCCATGTCCTCGATAGATAAACTCTGGTATATGTATTTGTGTTCCAAACGTTGGACTCCCCGCAATTGGCTCATCATAGGTATATAATTCTTTTAGTTTTTCTAATAATGTAATATAGTCTTGTACCGAATGTATTTCCATAAAGTCACACCTCCACTTCCCCGCTCATCAATTTGGGCAGTAGTAAATCTCTTGCTATCTTTAACCGCTCATTTTGTCCTTGCAACGTCTTTATTTTATTAAAATACGTTTTTGTGAGTTTGTCAAACTTTTCCAGAGTTTCTTTATCGGGAATTACCACATCCATCGCGTCCAGAATCTTTGTCGTCATGCTGGGTACTGCCGCACCAATATTCATGGAGTACATATCAAATGCTTTGACAAAGAAATATACAAAAATGGCTGTATGTGGTTGTTTCATCGTAGCATAGAACATTGTGTCCACTGTCCAAAATGTTTCATCCACATACATGATATTATTCAAAGAGCCTTTTCGAGGAATCAGGACTGCCTCACCAGAAAACAGCGATTTATTACATTTTCGCATTAAACCGCCAGAGCCATAAACAGGGATATTTCCATCATCAGGAGCTTTTTTATGGTCTTTTCCATAATTAACACTAATGAGTTCCTTTAACAGTCCTCTGCTCCACCCCTCCGGCACGCCATCCACAATTTTCGTGTTTTCATGCCCCGGAAAGCGCAAATCCACAAACCACTCTTTATAAAGCCGCTGGGCTGCTTCTTCTAGCAGTTTGATTTGTTTCTGGTTATTTTCAATCAGGTCATCATAAGCGGAAAGAGTATTCGCAATTTTTTCTTGTTTTTCGCAATTTTCTTCGATCTCAATTTGGAATGTTCTCATGGTCGAAAGCAACAAGTTTTTCTGAGCTGAACCATTTGAGCTATTTATAAATTGAGGTACACAATTTTGAAGTTGATAATACAGGTATCGGGGCAGAACTTTCTGTTTATCCGGTTTGATAATAGCAACACTCTTTTGGAAAGTTGTTTTTGTGGTTGCCTCTCTATCCGTAACAAAGGCCATCCTGCCAATTGTCCCACTATTTGTTAGGAGGATATCGTCAACCTCTAACATAGTTCTTTTATGCGTTTCCTCAAAATCCGCTTTTGTAATCTGTCTAGCATTTTTATAATTGATTTGTCCATCGAATATATCTTTACAACTTATAAAGTAATATCCAGAATTTTCCTCATTCTCACAATCTCCATGCTTGCCATCCGTAATATTCAAACACAACTCTTGTAATGTTCTTTTTATCATACCCCCATCTCCTCCAGATTCTTCGAGATGGTTTCCATCAGGCGGTTGGACTCTGCCTGCAATTCCAGCAGTTCCTTGTGGATCTCCTTCATCCGCTGGGCAAAATCCACGCCGTCGTCCTCCACAGGTGCAACGCCCACATAGGCACCGGGCGTCAGGGATGCGCCTTTCTCGTTGAGGATGGTGTCGCGGCTGGCCACCTTGCACAGACCGGGAATGTCCTGATAAACGCCCTCGCCAAATTTTTCGGTGAGCCAGATGGCCTCCTTGGCAACGGTCAGCTTCTCGTTGAGGGCTTCCAGCGCCTTGTCGAACTTTTCCTGCGTGGTCTTGCGCTCTTTGCGGGGCGCTGCATCCACAGCGGCTTTGGCTTCTTCCCGCTTGGCCTGCACGTTTTGTTCCAGTGCGGCCTGAATCTCTGCAAAGGGGCGGTCGTCTGCCAGCTCTGCGTGATACTCCGCCAGAAGCCCCTTGTACTTGTCCACCTCGCCACGATAGAGCCAGACAATGGCGTCGAGGTTCTTCAGCTGCCAGTCGCTCCACTCGTTCTGAGTGCGGTCCACCACGGTATAATAATTGCGTGCGTCGATGAACAATACGGTGTCCAGCAGATGTTCCGGTTTGCCCTTATCCAGAAACCACAGCGAACAGGGCAGGCTCTTGGTGTAGAAGAAATTGTTGCCCACGCTCATCATCACGTCCACATGGCCGGTCTGGATAAGTTTTTCACGGATGTCCTTGTCTTTGCCCTGACTGTCGGTAGCCGAGGACGCCATCACAAAACCCGCACGGCCATGCTCGTTCAGGTAGGAGTAGAAATAGGACACCCACAGATAGTTTGCGTTGCCGATCTCCTTGGCCTTGTTCACGCCGGGCAGGCCAAACGGCAGCCGTCCGGCACTCTGCGCCGACTCCGACTTGACCTTGTCCACGTTAAACGGCGGATTTGCCATCACATAGTCGCAGCAGCCGTTCAGGTTGTGGGCATCGTGATAGAAGGTATTGGCTTCATCGCCGGACTTGATCACGCCGGTCAGACCATGCACGGCCATATTCATCAGGCAGAGCTTGGCATTGTACTCCACCTTTTCCTGTCCGTAGAAGGTCATGGTGTTGTTGGCGATCATGCCCGCATGGTTTACAAAGTCGCCGGTCTGCACAAACATACCGCCGCTGCCGCAAGCCGGGTCCAGCAGAACGCCGTGGGCAGGCTCCAGCACATTGACGATCATTTTCACCAGCGATTTCGGCGTAAAGAACACGCCGTCATCCTGTGCCACATTCTTGGCAAACTTATTCAAAAAGTACTCGTAGATACGGCCGATCACATCGCCGCCCACATCGTCCAACGCATCATTGTTGAAGATGCGCAGCAGTTCCCCCAGCAGTTCATCCGAGAAGATAGTGTAGTCCTTCGGCAGAACGCCCTGCAGCTGCTCGCTCTGCTGCTCCACCAGTTCCATGGCGTTGTTCACCACTTCGCCCAGACTGTTCAGAGGATTGCCCTCGATGCCGGTCAGCCCCTGCTCCGGGATGTTGGCGGGCAAATTGACCAGGTAATTGTACTGTGCCTCCTTGGGCAGAAACAGTGCACTCTTCTCGGCAAAGTCGCTTTGCTCCACCGGCAGCACCCGACCGCCGCGCATGGGACGGTCTTTCAGGATCTCCTGCTCTACCAGTTTGAAGCGGCTGTACGCATACCGCAGAAAAATCAGTCCCAGTACCGGCATACAGTATTGGTTCGAGGTGAGTTTAGAGCCTGCACGCAGCAGATCTGCCGACTCCCACAGGTCAGCTTCCAGTTTTTTGACGTTCACATTATTTGCCACGAGGGGGTTCCTCCTGTTGTTTGGATTTTCATTTTTTATTGTATCACATTTTTCCGCAATGTTCATCTTTAATCATTGCTATTTTCTTTTTTGACTGGAAAAAGTTGTTTACCAATGGCTGACAATGTGTTAGAACCATAAACTTTCTCATTTGGAGACGCTAAGTCTGCATCCATCGGATGCAGTTCAAGGGTTTGGGTGTCCCCAACAAGTATTTTTCAACGCAAAATAAGCAGATGTATATACGTCTGCATTGCTTGCGGGTGCTATGAAACCTCTCAACGTGCTTTCCAAATTTGAAAATCATTTTGCAATCAGGACCGTCCGTTTTCAAGTTCAACTTGAAGCGGACGGTTATTTTTCTGCACAAAAATTTTCGAGTTTGCAATCGCAGCAAGCAGGGCGAGTTGGTACCAACTCACGATTTTTGACATGGGATACCCGGCCATGACCCCGCAAGGGAGAGCCGGAAAACGCCTCTGGAAGGGAGTAGGAAGTCCGTGCAGAGAGAACGGCACCCAAAATTTGAAATCACGTTGATACGAAAAACCAGAACCAGTAGTTCCGATTTTGCCTTGAAATTCATTTCATATCCCTTAAAAACCGGAACTACCAGTTCCTAAAAATAAAATTGGCGACGTGATACACTAAGACCATAGAAACGCATTCTTCATTGCTTTCACACCAGTTCAGGCATTGAATGTCCGATTTTTTGTAGGATTTCAAATCAACTTTCGTAAAAACCGGACGTAATGTGTCCTAAAAATTTTTCTGTTGATGTGTTAATCTATTTTCAAATCCATCGTTGATCCTTGAAAACCGCATGACCGTCTGCATGGGATACCCGGCGATGACCCCCAAGTGGGAGAGCCGGAAGACGCCGCCGGAAGGGGGGCAGGAAATCCATGCGGGGATAACGGCTGAACTACCAATAAATTTTTGAAAGGAGATTTTGCCTATGAGGAAAAACAAGTTTGAATTTATCATCGACTCCGAATTTCAATCTCAGATTCCTGCATTGACCGATGAAGAATTTCAGCAACTGGAAGAAAACATCCTTTCAGAGGGTGAAGTCCTGTCTCCCCTGATTGTCAGGGGCAACATTCTTGTTGATGGCCACAATCGCTATAAGATTCTCCAGCAGCACCCAGAAATCCCTTATACCACCCGCTCGATTTCCTGCACCTGCGAAACCCGTGAAGATGTTCTGGCATGGATCTGCAAACATCAGCTGGGTCGTCGGAATCTGACACCTGAACAGAAAAAGTTCCTGATTGGAAAACAGTATCATTCTGAAAAATCCACTCGTGGGGGAAATCATGGCAATCAGTACACACAGGTGGCAAACTGTCAAATTGACAATTTGCCATCGGTAGAAAACACGACCGAACGAATCGCCAAAGAAAACAATGTAAGCCCTTCTTTCGTAATTCGTGCCGAGCAGTTCATGAAAACCGTTGAGCTGATGGAAAAATACTGCCCCGGCATTCAGGAAGAAATCTTATCCGGCAAACTTAAGCTATCCCAGCGAGAGGCTACCATTATCCGTGGAACTCCCACGGAAGCATTGCCCACCGTGGTATCAACGTGGCGAGAGGAAAAGCTGAACGGTAAACCAGACGATAGTGCAGACACCTATGAGAATTTAGAATTACTTTCCAAGGTCACCGAAAACAATTTTTCTACTGCTGCCACATCGAAGATCCAAACGGCTGATCCGCTCTCGGAGAATCGACCTTTTATTTCATCGGGAAAGCGCAGCACCGAACTCCAGACCATTCGTGAGCTAGGAGAAAAGATGGCAACGGTTGATCATGTCGCCGATGCCGAAGGAATGTTCAGTGAAATCAACAGTGCCTCTGATAGCTTTATTTTCCGTCTCGAACAATGCTTTGCTCTGTATCCCGACTTTCTGACAAATGTAGAGATTGAAGCAAAAGTTATTGCTGCTTTGCAAAAGGCAGAAAGCTATATTGTGCATCTGAAAGAACAGCATCGGCAGCATCTTCTGGAGACTGCCAACAGCCAGTAAAATGCTTTCCAAAAATTTGTTTGATGAAAAAACACTGGAGGTGAATTCTATTTCCGACTACCTGACTGTCACTACACCTTTGCCACAATATCTGCCCTATGCTCGCTTTCTGCTGGATGCAGACCTGAGCCACACAGCAAAGCTGCTCTACACCCTGTTGCTGGATCGTGCAACACTTTCCCAAAAGAACAACTGGATGGATGAGTGCGGCTTCGTCTATGTGATTTTCCCGCTTTCATCATTGAGCGATGCTCTACGATGCAGCACCATGAGTATTAAACGTGCGTTGCATTCACTGGAAGATGCTGATTTGATTGAGCGCAGAAGAGGTCGCATTACTGTGCCCAACAGCATCTTTGTAAAAGTTCCGACAGTGCAAAAATGTTCCCCTGCATGGAACGATTTTGTTCCATCCGATGGAACAGAAATGATATCTTCCATGGAACAAAAGTGTTCCACTAACCAACGTAATAAGAACAATCTGAAAGAGAACCACCTGATAAAAACAACAGATGCTTATTTGACCTTTGGCGAATATCAGAATGTCTTTTTAACAGCAAAGGAGTACAAGCAACTCAAAGCCGATTTCTTCGGGCTGGACGATCTAATCGAACAGCTTTCGGCTTATATCCAGTCTACCGGCAAAAAATACGCTGATCATGCCGCTACCCTGCGCATCTGGGCGAAACGGCAAAGACCAGAACAGAAGCAAGCACCGGGCATCCCGGACTACACATTCAAGGAAGAAGAAAGCCTATAAAGACGATCGAAAAAATTTTGGAACAGCTCCCATCCAGTATTCCCGAAAATATCGAAGATTATTATGGCGAGGACGGTCTGCTTTACTGCGGAAAATGTCATACCCCAAAAGAAGCATTCTTTGCAAAGGGTATCGCTCTGATGGGCAAGAACAAGCACCCCATTGAATGCAGCTGCCAGCGCACGGAACGAGAAAAACAAGAAACCCTTATCAGCCAGCAAAAGCACAACGACCTTGTGCGGCGGCTGAAAGCAGAGGGATTTTCTGACCCGTCAATGCTGGACTGGGCCTTTGAAAACGACAATGGCCGCAGCCCACAGATGCACCACGCACACCGCTATGTAGAGCAATGGCAGACCATGCGTTCAGAGAACCTAGGACTGCTCCTCTGGGGCGGTGTGGGTACAGGCAAGAGTTTCCTTGCCGGGTGCATTGCGAACGCTCTGATGGAGCAGGAAGTGCCTGTGCGTATGACAAACTTCGCCCGAATCCTGAACGAGCTGAACAGCAGCTTTTCCGGACGAGATGACTCTCCTAAAAATTCCATCCTCATTTACACCACAGAAGATGGCCTGACCAAAATTGATACTACCTTTGACGGTGACACCGTCTGGCTTTCCATTGACCAGATGGCTGAGTTGTTCCAACGTGACAAATCCACAATTTCCCGTCACATCAAAAACATTTTTGCAGAGGGTGAGCTTGAACGAGATTCAGTTGTTGCAAAATTTGCAACAACTGCCGCAGACGGAAAGACCTATCAGGTCGAATTCTACAATCTTGACGTCATTATTTCTGTTGATTATCGTGTCAAATCCAAACGAGGCACACAGTTCCGTATCTGGGCAACTGGCATCCTGAAGGAATATATGCGCAAGGGATTTGCGCTGGATGACGAGCGCCTGAAAAATCTGGGTGGCGGTGGATATTTCAAAGAGAAAGAGCTTCGCGCTATGGGGCAGTTGGTTTCCGGTTATCTGGATTTTGCTGAGCGTCAGGCAGAGCGCGAACAGCCCATGACAATGCAGGATTGGGCAAACCACCTTGATCGTATTCTGACTATGAGCGGTGAACAGTTGCTTATTGGCAATGGCAGCGTTACTCACAAGCAGGCAGTAGACAAGGCTACTACCGCATATCGGAAATACAAAGCTAAAACCCTCAGCGATGTGGAGCAGGATTATCTGGATTCCCTTAAGTTTTTGGAGCAGAAAATCGACAAGAAATAACTGTAGCGTAAGGATTTCTTATGTCACAGGAAAAAACAAAAGTTTACATTTACACTCGCGTGTCTACCACGATGCAAATCGACGGCTATTCGCTGGATGCCCAGAAAGCCCGGATGAAAGCATATGCTGACTTCAACGATTACCAGATTGTTGGCGAGTATGAGGATGCCGGTAAATCGGGCAAATCCATCGAAGGCCGTGCCTCTTTTTGCCGAATGATGGAGGACATCAAATCAGGAAAAGATGGTGTTTCCTACGTTTTGGTGTTCAAACTGTCTCGGTTCGGCCGCAATGCCGCCGATGTGTTGTCTACCTTGCAGGTCATGCAGGATTTCGGGGCTACCCTCATCAGTGTGGACAGCATGGCCTACAGCATCCTGATGATCCCCGCAAGCCCCTTTGTGGGTGCCGTGGGCGATCTCTTCGGGCAGGCGGGTGCTGGGCTTGCCCTGCTGGGCGTCCTGACCGCCGCCAGCGGGGCGGCGGTACTGGCCAAGCGCCGGAGCTGAGTTTTACCACAAAACGCAAAGGACCGCTGCGGCCTCCTGAGAGATCGCAGCGGTCCTTTCTTTTATGCTCAGTAGCACTTTTTGCAAGCCGTGAATCCGCGGGATTTTGCAGTGGACAGGCTCACTTTCTCAGGGCCTTTCATTCCGCTGCAGTTGGGGTTGCTGTGGTACTTCTTGCCGCCATGGGTGGGGATCCACACCATCTGGCTGGTCGTCTGGCCGGAAGATGCACTGCCCGTGCTCTTTTTGCTGCTGCCCGTGCTCTTTTTGCTGCCGGAAGTGGTCGTGGTCTTTTTGCTGCTGGCGGCAGCGGCGGCCTTCTGGGCATCCAGCTTTTTCTGCCCGGCCGTGTACAAAGCTGTCGTGTCGCTGGTGGTGCCGTTCAGCAGCCATTCTGGATGTCCAGAATGGGCATGCCGTTCACGTCCAGTGTGCCGGCATACACGCCGTACAGGGTCATCTGCTGTGCCGGGGCCGCCGCCTTGAAGGCATCAAATTTCGACTTCTGCACGGCCACATACCACACGCCGTCGGCGGTGTCAAAGCCAAAAATAAATGCAGTATCGTTGCTGGTAGCCGCACTGTAATTGGGCGTACCGGTAATAGTGATAGGCTGTCCCAGCGGCTGAGACGTTGCCTGCGCATAGGGTACCGTCTGGCAGGAACTGCTGTCCACCGCCGCAAAGGCCGCCGGGCAGCACAGCAGGCTCAGGCACAGGGCCAGTGCCGCTGCAAGAATCCGGAATTGTTTTTTCATCGCACACATCCTCCTCTGTTTGCCGGTCACCCGGCTATTTTACGGTTTGATCGTACCTCCTGTTTCTCTGTGCAGCAATTCCCAGAATGTGTTGTTTTTCGGCACATTCCGGCGCATTCAGGAAGCAAGATCAGTTCTCACCATATATCATACCGCTTTATGTTCATTTACGAACCGTAATATGGCATTCATTTCAAGCAAAATTCACCTCATAATAGTATTGGGGTGATAATAATGGATGAACTCAGAATTAAAAAACTCTCCGAACCTGTTACATTTACGATTCGCGTAGACAAGTCAATCGTCGATTTCTACGATGATCTTGCCGGAAAAACAAATCGCTCCCGCAATGAGCTGATCGGGCTTGCTTTGGACTACGCCAAGGATAAGATCATCGTGGAAGAATAAGCGTTCTTTCCGTAAACAAAAAATGCGAACGAAAGCATTTCTGCTCTCGTTCGCATTTTTTATTGCTTCACACAGCGTGTCGTGTTGCGGGCGCTCCGGATCAGATGCCGGCGGCAGCGTTCTGACCGGCAAAGCGGCCGAAGGTGGCGCTGCGGCCTGCGGCGGCACCGGCCATCAGGCAGGGATAGCTGCCGGAGAAGTAGTTGCCGCTCATGTCACCGATAACATACAGGCCCGGGATGGCCTTGAAGTCGTGGTCCAGTGCGTGCATGTTGTCGTCGATCTGGATGCCGTCGATGGTGCAGATCAGATAGCCGCCGGCCTGACGGACGCCGTAGAAGGGTGCCTCGCTCAGGGTGGACAGACGGTAGTCCTCCTTACCGTAATCCTCGTCCTCGCCCTTGGCAGCCAGCTCATTGTAGCGATCCACCGTTGCGGTGAAGGTGTCCTTGGGCAGGCCCAGCTTGTCGGCCAGCTCCTCCACGGTGTCGGCCTGCACGATGTAACCCTGGTCCTGCAGATCGGCGTTCATGCCCTCGATGTACTCAATGGGGAACACCGGAGCGGTGCCGTTCACATGCGGGTACAGACGGCTGCAGCCGTGGGTGGCAAAGCGCTCCACATCCTCGGGGTACTTGCTGTCCCACACAGTGCAGTAGGTGTGGTAGGGCTGGCTGGCTGCAGCGTGCAGCACCAGATCGTAAGGCATGTACTCGTTCATGAAGCGCTCACCGTTCAGGTTCACCTTCAGGAACGGCTGGCTGCCCATCCAGAACAAGGCACCGTCGTTGGCCTTGCCGTACTCCCCCACCTGGTCGGGCTTGATGGCACCGCGGTCAAAGATCATGGAGGTGTGGGTCTGGTCCATGATGGCACCGGCCCACAGGCAGGCCTTGATACCGTCGCCCTTGGCACCGGGCTTGGAATAGTTGATGCAGGTCTGCTCCACGCTCTGGGGCTGCAGGGCGTTCATCATGGTTTCATTGCCGCTGTAGCCGCCGCAGGCCAGAATGACGCCCTTGGATGCGTTGTAGCGCACATACTCGTCGTTGGCATTCTTGGCGATCAGGCCGGTGACGCGGTTGCCGTCCTTTTCCAGCTTGACCATGGTGATCTCGTACTGCACTTCCAGACCGTCGGCCTCGGCGTGCTTGAGCACGGCGTCCATGGTCAGCTGCTCGCTGTACTCGTCGCCGTACTGGGTGCTGTGGCCCACGTCCAGCACCTCGTAGTTGTCGTTGTCATGCTTTTCGTCGATCTCGTGGCGGAAGTCGATGCCGCTCTCGGCCAGTACGTCGGTGAACCAGTCGATGGTCTCACCGCTGCGGTCTGCCCACACCTGTGCCAGGCTGCGGCGGGTATAGCCCTGGCTCCAATTGCACAGGTAGCGCACAGCGTCCTTCTTGTTCACGTCATCGCCGTCCTCCTGCTGCTGCTTGGAGCCGCAGGCAGCCAGCGTGTCGCGGATGCCGCTGGCCATGTCGTGGCCGAACTTTTCGATCAGGATGGTCTTGGCACCGGCCTCGGCCGCGGCGGCAGCGGCAAAGCTGCCGGAGGAACCGGCACCCACCACCAGCACCTCACACTCCACGGTCTGCTTGATGTCGCTCTCGGCCACTTCGGGCTCCTCGCCCAGCCAGTCGGCGGTGGAGGCAGTCTCCTCGGTGGTCTGCTCAGCGGGGTTGATGGCACCGCCGCTGGCCTGACGGATGCAGTCGGCCACAGCGTTCTGCACAGCCTTGCTGGTCACGGTGGCACCGGTCACACCGTCGATCTGGCTGGTCTGAGCGTTCATCACCTGCTCGATCAGCTTGTCCTTGGCGGCCTGGCCGATGCTGTCGGTCTCGCCGGACAGGTCCAGCTCCACCTTGGTGATGCTGGCAGCGTCAAAGGTCACCGTGGCGGTGATCTCGCTCATGCCCTTGGCGGTGGCGGTGTAGGTGCCGGGGGTGTAGATGCCGGCTGCACCGGAAGATGCAGCAGCGGTGGAGCTGCCGGCTGCATTGCAGGCAGCCAGACCGGCTGCGGTGACGCTGCTCATGGCAGCGGCTGCTGCGATTTTCAGAAATCCTTTACGAGAGATCTTTTCCATCATAATTTCTTCCTTTTCTTGCTCGTATCTTCGTATCGACAAAATCTTATTGCCGTTCTTGTTAAAAGTATCACATTTACAAGCAAAGAAAAAGAAGATATAATATTCCTATAAGCATCAAGTAAAACTTGCGTTTTATTTCTGGAAAGGAACCTCCCATGACCATTCAGCAGCTGCGCTATTTTCTGGCCCTGTGTCAGGACCTGAACTATACCCGCACGGCCGGGCGGATGTATCTGTCCCGGCAGGCTCTGCGGCTGAGCATTGCCGCACTGGAAGAAGAACTTTGCGGCCCGCTGTTCATCAATGTGCGCAATCACCTTGCTCTGACCGAAAAGGGCCAGCGCTTCCGGGCGCAGGCCGCGCCGGTGGTGGAGCAATTTGACCGGATGTGCGCGCAGGCGTATCAGGATATCCGGTCCCCCGCCCTGCGGCTGGGCATCAGTGTGGCGTTGGTGCCCAGCTACCTGCCCATGCTGGGGGATGTGCTGGAGCAGTTCCGGCAGCAATACCCGGGCATCCCGCTGGAAACCACATTGCTCTCCAACGACGCCGTATGTGCACAATTGCAGAACGGCACGCTGGACGCCGGGCTGGTGATGGACCTGGGCGGCTGCGCGGCCGGGCTTGCCCGCACCGCGCTCACCCGGCACACTGCGGCCCTGCTGGTGCCCCGCTGCAGCCCGTTCTGGGGGCGCAGCAGCATCGCCCCGGCAGAGCTGGACGGCCAGCTGCTGTTGGTGCCGGGCCTTGCGCCGGAGCCGCTGGCCCCGCTGTGGAATACCCTGCGGCAGGCCGGTGCCCGCCCGAAGGTAGAGATCGGCGAACAATACTATCAAGTGCTTTACCGCACCCAGGAGCGCAACGGTCTGGCCCTGGACCGGTTGGAGATCACCTCCGACCACAGCATGGACAATGTTCAGGACGTGGCACTGGACGGCATGCCGCCCATCTGCGCCGCCTTTTTGCAGCCAGAGCACGCAGAGCACCCCTGTGTCCGGCTTTTGTGCAGCTTTTTGCAGGAACACCTGCGCAATCTATGAAAGAAGGGACCCCTTATGCATTTTTATGGAACCATCGGCCCGGCCTGCGCCAGTGCCGGAACTCTGCGCCGCCTTGTGGACGCCGGCATGACCGGCCTGCGCATGAACCTTTCCCACGGGGCGCTGGCCGAACACGCTGACTGGCTGGCAATGATCCACGCTGTCGGCATTCCGGACCTGCTCATCGACCTGCAGGGGCCGGAACTGCGTGTCGGACGGCTGGCCAGCCCGGTCACCCTGCCGGAGGGCGGCACGGTACAGCTGGGTGCAGGCGGCATCCCCTGCCCTGTCCAGCTGGTACAGGCAGCCCGCCCCGGGCAGCAGCTTCTGCTGGACGACGGCAAGCTGCTGGTGGAAGTAACTGCCGCCGGGCCGGATGCACTGGTCTGCACCGTACTGCGGGGCGGCGTTCTGCAAAGCCGCAAGAGCATTGCCGCCCCGGGTCTGTCGGTGCCCATGCCCACCCTGACAAGTGAGGACCTTGCCAACCTGCGCATCGCAGCTTCCTGCGGCGTCACCGGGGTCATGCTGCCCTTCGTGCGCGGGAAACAGGACATCCTTGCTTTGCGGCAGGCGCTGGCCGAGGCCGGTGCGCCGCAGATCCGCATCTTTGCAAAGATCGAGAACCTTGCCGGGGTGCAGGCCCTGCCGGAGTTTCTGTCCCTCGTGGACGAGGTGGTCATTGCCCGCGGCGACCTGGGCAACGCCATGCCGCTGTGGGAGCTGCCCCGCTGTCAGAAACAGCTTTCCGCCGCCTGCCGGGCCGCCGGGGTGCCCTTTATGGTGGTCACCCAGATGCTGGACAGCATGTGCACCCGTGCCGTGCCCACCCGCGCCGAAGTGAGCGATATTTACAATGCTGTGTTGGATGGTGCGTCCAGCCTGATGCTCACCGGCGAGACCGCCGCCGGGCAGTACCCCGTGCAGGCCATGGAGTTCCTGGTTCGGACGGCAAACACCGCCCTGTAAGGCAGTTCGGCCTTCTGCGCGCTTTTTCGGCCCGAAATGACAAAAAGGATGGATTCTGTCGTAAAGAGTTGGTATAATGAAGGCAAAATAGTTTTGCAGGAAGGTTTTTCTATGGGAATCGTAGTCATCGGAGCCGTTTTTGTGGACATCAAGGGGTACCCCCTTTCCACCTACATCCCGGGCGGGCGCAACTCCGGCCGGGTCGAGCAGGTACACGGTGGTGTGAGCCGCAACATCGTGGAGGACATCGCCAATGTGGAACTGCGCCCCACCTTTGTGGGTCTGGTGGACGACACCGGCATGGGCCAGGATGTCATCGACAAGCTCCGCGACCACAAGGTGAACACCCAGTTCATCCGCCGCGTGAAGGACGGCATGGGCACCTGGCTGGCCGTGTTCAACAACGACGGTGACGTATGCGCCTCCATCTCCAAGCGCCCGGACACCACTCCCCTCACCGCTCTGCTGAAAGAGCAGGGAGACGAGATCTTCAAGGACTGCGACAGCATCGCGCTGGAGCTGGATCTGGAAAAAGAGACGGTCAAGCAGGTGCTGCGCTTTGCCAAAAAGTACAACAAGCGGGTCTACGCGGCCATCTCCAACATGAGCATCGCCATGGAACGCCGCGACTTTTTGCAGCAGGTGGACTGCTTTGTGTGCAACCAGCAGGAAGCCGGACTGCTCTTCTCGGACGATTACGACCACCTTTCCCCCGCTGCCATGCGGGAGGTGCTGGCCGCCAACGTGCACAGCGCCAACATCCCCTGCATGGTGGTCACCATGGGCGGGCAGGGTGCCGTGTATGCCCGCGCCAACGGCGAAAGCGGCGTTGTGCCCGCCAAGAAGGTGGATGTGATCGACACCACCGGTGCCGGTGACGCCTTCTTTGCCGGTACAGTCATCGGCCTGACCTACGGCAAGAACCTGCCCGCCTCCTGCGAGATCGGCAGCCGTCTGGCCGCCTCGGTGATCTCCATCACCGAAAACGTCTGCCCCCGGTTCCGCCCGCTGGAATTCGGGCTGGACATTCCCGTGCTGGACTGAGTTACACCCAAAAGCGCCGGAGCATTCCCGCAAAAGGGAGCGCTCCGGCGCTTGTTTTTTGTTTGTCAGAGTTCGTTGATGGCTGCTGTGACGGGCATTGCCTGCAATCGCTTCACCGGGCCGTGCACCGCAAGCGCCGCTGCACCTGCCACGAACAGACAGAGCACTGCCAGCAGCCCGAAGGGCACCCGCCACACGACGCCGAAATAGTGGGTGATCAGCCGGGTATACAGTGCACGGTGCAGCACAAGGCCGGCAGCAACGCCCACCAGCAGGCCGGACGCCGCATAGGTCCCGGCACTCAACAGCACAAACAGCCCCAGCAGCAGCAGCAGGCACAACGTCGAGCACACGGCCCACGCCGCACATTCTGCCGCCAGCAGGGCCGCAGCCAGCCCGGTGACCAGACTTTTGTCATCCTCCAGCAGTAAGATCCGCTCCATGGTGCAGTTTCTCCTTTTTACAAAAAAATGCCGGGTGCTGCCGCAGGTACGGCAGCTGCCCGGCGTGCAGTCACGCATTCTGTTGTTTGTACTGTTCGCCCCACGCCCACATAGCATCCATGATGGGCTTCAGGCTCCGGCTTGATGGCCGCTTTTAACTGCGGTGTATTGACCGAACCGAGCTGGAACAGATGATCCGCGAACACGGATTTATCGTTTCCGACAGCTAAAATGTATTTCAGCAGATCTCCCGTAATATGCCGGGCCGTACCATCCGACCGAAATTTCCGTCGTAGTTCAGGTTTCCACGCAAGAATGACAGAGCATTCCCGTCCTCTCGCTGCAGTCCTGCACCCCGATAAAAAGCTGCCCGCATACCGTGTGATCTTGTCACATCCGGTATGCGGGCAGCTTGTCTTTTCTGATTTTACGCGCTTTTGGGGCTTATTTTGCCACGATCTCGTCGGCCAGAGCGTCCATCTGGGCTTCCGCGGCAGCATTGGCAGCAGAGCGGATGGTGACCACGTTCTCGCAGACCGTGATGTTCTTCATGCCTTCCAGCTCGGCGCGCATGAGTTTGGCAGCCATGGGGGCCCAGGTGCCGTTCTCCATCAGTCCGACGGTACGGTTCTGGAACGCCTTGGTCTTGAGGTGGGTCAGCAGGGACTCCATCGGCGGGAAGAGGAAGCCGTCATAGGTGGCGCAGGCCAGAACAATCTTTCCGCAGCGGAATGCCTCGGTGACGGCGTAGGACACATCGGTGCGGGTCAGGTCCATCTCCACCACCTTTGCGCCCTTGGCACGCAGCTTTTCGGCCATGAGGTGGGCTGCTGCACGGGTGTGGCCGTGGATGGAGGCACTTGCCACAAGGATCTTTTCCGGCTCCTCCGGCTTGTAGCTGGACCAGGTATCATAATAGGCCAGATACTTGCCCAGGTCCCCGGTGAGCACCGGGCCGTGCAGCGGGCAGATGGTGGCAATATCCAGTGCGGCTGCCTTTTTGAGCAGTGCCTGCACCTGCGGGCCGTACTTGCCCACGATGTTCAGGTAATACCGGCGGGCTTCGCTGGCCCAGTCGGCTTTTTCGTCAAACTTTGCCACCGCCCCGAAGCGGCCGAAACCGTCGGCGGAGAACAGCACCTTTTCGCTGCTCTCATAGCTGACCATGACCTCCGGCCAGTGCACCATGGGTGCAAACACAAAGGTGAGGGTGTGGCTCCCCAGAGACAAGCTCTCGCCGTCCTTCACCACCACACGGCGCTCCTTGGCCACGGCATCCGGGCCGAAGAACTGCTCCATATACACAAAGGTCTTGGCGTTGCCCACCACCTTCATGTCCGGGTACTTAGCGGCCAGGCGGGCAATGTTGGCACCATGGTCCGGCTCCATGTGGGAGACCACCAGATATTCCGGCATGCGGTCGCCCAGCGCTTCGGTGAGGTTTGCCAGCCAGGCATCCGTGGCACGGTTGTCCACCGTATCCAGAATGGCGACCTTTTCATCCAGAATGACATAGGAGTTGTAGCTGACGCCGGTAGGCACCGGGTACTGACTTTCAAACAGGTCGATGGTGGTATCGTCCACCCCCACGCCCAGAATGGTATTGCTGATCTTCTGTACGCTCATAAATCCCATGCTCCTTTATTTTTATGCTGTGCCGCAGAAAGCGGCCGATTCTTCTTAAGAACAATTCCTAGTATAGCACATCGTCAGAAATTTAGCAAGAGGGATCTGCGGCTTTTCCCTCCCGGACCCCTGACCACAACCGTTATTCATCGCCCCTGCTTTCCGGCAGGCGGGCAGACACGGGGCGGCCCGGCTCGGTGTCCAGCTCCAGCAGGGCCGCAGCGCTGGCGTCATCCATCGTCTGTACGGCCCGCAATTTGCGGCTGATGGCACGGCTGCGCACGCCGATGAGATTATCCAGCTCTTCGTCGGTCTGGCGCAAACGCTGCTGCAGCTTGGAAAGCCCCTGCCCGAACTTGTCGAACTCAGTCTTGACGGCACCCAGCAGCTGCCACACCTCGCCCGAACGCTTCTGGATGGCAAGGGTCTTGAAGCCCATCTGCAGGCTGTTGAGCAGGGCCGCCATGGTGCTGGGGCCGGCCACGTTCACCTGATAGTCCCGCTGCAGCACCTCCAGCAGGCCCGCATTCACCACTTCGGCGTACAGGCCCTCGAAGGGCAGAAACAGGATGCCGAAGGCTGTGGTATACGGTGGCTCCACATACTTTTCGCGGATGTCCTTGGCCTCGCTGCGCAGCACCAGTTCCAGTGCATGGCGGGCGTTTTCCACAGTCTGCGCATCGCCGGATGCCTGCGCATCCTGCAGGTGGGCGTAAGTATCACCGGGGAACTTGGAGTCGATCGGCAGCCAGACACTGCCGCCGTCGGCACCCGGCATTTTGATAGCGTACTCCACCCGCTGGGTGCTGCCGGGGATGGTGGCCACATTGGTGTCGTACTGCTCTGGGGCCAGAATTTCTTCCAGAATAGCTCCCAGCTGGATCTCGCCCAGGATGCCGCGGGTCTTGACGCCCGACAGCACCTGTTTCAGGCCGCCCACATCGGCGGCAAGGCTCTGCATCTCACCCAGGCCCTTGTACACCTGTTCCAGCTGGGCATTGACCGCCTTGAAGCTCTCGGTCACCCGCTTCTGCAGGGCATCCTGCAGCTGCTCGTCCACCGTGCAGCGGATCTCGTCCAGCTTCTGGGCATTCTGTGCCTGCAGGGCGGCCATGCTTTCGGCCAGCGTTTTGCGCATTTCTTCCAGCTTGCGGGCGTTGGAGGCTTCCAGCCCCTGCAGGCGCTGTTCCATGGTCTGCTGCTGCGCGGCCTGCCCGGCATTCAGGGTGCTGCTCATACCCTGCACGGCGGTCTGCAGCGTTTCGCTGATGCCGCGCATGGCGTCGTAGTTCTGCCGGGCCAGCTCGGCCTGCTTCTGGGCAAAGAGCTTCGACTGGGCGTCCAGCTGCTGACGCACCCACTCTTTGAGGGCTTCGTCGTCCTGCCGGGGTGCCGGTTTGCCGGAGCGGTACAGCAGCAGTGCCTGCAGCAGGCAGATTGCCACCAGCAGAACGGTGTAGAGTAATGCAAGAAATTCCATAGGGTATCTCCTTATAAAATCCAAGATCCGGGCCGTGCAGATGCAAAGCCCGGACCTTTTGCTTTTTACAGTGTCTCGTAGCGGCGCAGCGTCTGGCTCCACTGCAGCTGCTCGCCGTACAGGCCCACACCGTCGGCTTCCACCTCGCCCACCTGATTGTCACAGGGGTCGGCGCGGAAGGAGCACATGGGCGGGTCAAAGGGTGCGCAGAGGGCACGGTTGGCCACCATGCGCCCGGTGTCCAGATTGCCGAAGTAGTGCAGGCGCATCTTCTCGTTCCCGGCACGGGCCATGGAGGCACCGGCCGAGCAGTCGGCGTACATCCAGCCCTGGGGCGCGATGTAGAACGCGGCCCAGTCGTGGCAGCCCACCATCTCCCGCCGCACCACAAGGCCGCTCTGCCACTGGGCCGGGATGCCGGCCAGACGGCACAGCACGATGAAGGTAGAGGCCATGATGCCGCAGTCTCCCCGGCGGTTGTGGGCACAGCCGTCGGTGATGTTCTCCTGCACGAAGTAGGGCGGCTGGTAGTGGTAGTGGGTGTTGAGGGTCACATAGTCGTAAATGCGCTTTGCCTTCTGCACCGGGTCGGTAATGCCCTGGGTGAGCTGGGCCGCCAGTGCCCGCAGATAGGGCGTGAACTCCAGATGCGGCAGTTCTTCCTGCGTATCAAAATCCGGCTGCACGGGGTCCGCCTGCATGTGCAGCGGGTCGGCATAGCGGGCAGTGGTACGGTAACTGTACACCGCGCCAAAGGGCCGGTTCTCGGCAAGGTCGGCCTCCCAATACGCCGTGCGCTGGGCAGCATCTTCCGGGGCAATGCAGGTGGGCGGCTCGGTGAAGGAATCCAGCGTGATATTGCTCTGTGCCGGGCAGGCCGCCGGGAGCGGCAGCCACACCCGGACGTGCACGGTGCTGCGGCCCTGCTGCTTTGCAGCCGCAAGGGCAGCGGCAAAGGCTTCGTCGCTCATGCCGATGCTGGTTTCCAGCGTGATGTCCGCGCTGACTGCGCCGGTGCGCACCATCTGCTCGTGCTCCGGCTCATACCGTTCCCAGCTGGGGTGCTGCTGGGGCGGGTCGATCTGACGGGCTGCCAGCTCCGGATGGGTGGCCAACAGGGTCTCGGCAAAGGAGCGGATGTACCGCTTCTCCCCTTCCACGAACCGCCAGTCCATGGCACCGGCGCGGTCCAGTGCCCGGAATTCCTCCGGGGTAAAGTCCCGCACAAGGCTTTGCAGCAGTTCCAGTGCCTGTGCTTCGGACACCGTATAGTCCAGCGGCAAACGGCGCAGGATCTCCCGCTGGGCCAGCAGAGCATCCCGCATGGCATCCACACCGCAGGGTGTGGGGTTTTCCGGCAGAGGGCCGGCAGGCTGCACCGGCTGGTTCTGGGTCTTTGTCCAGTCCTCCGCCAGGTAGGTGTCAATGCAGGCAATGGCCTCGGTATAATAGCCCGCCTCTTTCAGGCGGCGCACATCGTCCGGCAGGCCGAGGTTCAGGCTTGCCAGACAGGCATTCAGGTTCTTCATTGCATTCCGCTCCTCTCTTGTTCAGATTCAGCCGTTGATCTGGGTCTCCCAGAAGTTCGCAGCGTCCAGCATCCAGCCGTCGGCATCGGTGCCTGCGCCGGTACCCACGCCGTGGGTCGCATTGGGGAACAGCACCTCTTTGCAGGGCACATGGTGCTTTTCCAGTGCGCGGCTCAGCGCCGGGCGCTGAGCCGGGTAGCACAGCAGCGGGAACACATAATCGTTCTCGCCGTACCAGTGATACACCGGCGGGTAATCGTCGGTGACACAGTCAGAGATGTTCAGTTCATAGTACCGGCCCTCCAGTACAAAGGGGTCGATGGCAGCATGATAGACCGGCTTATACTCAAAGAAATTGTTGATGGGATAGCCCAGCAGCAAAGCACCGGGCTTGGGCACCCCATAGTGCTTGTAGCCCAGTTCGTCGCCGGAGAACACACCGGCCAGATGGCCGCCGGAGGAATAGCCCAGCAGGGCGTAGTTTTCCGGCTGCACATTGAACTGGTCTGCATGAGTGGTGATGAACCGGACAGCGTTGCCAAGGTCAGCCACCGGGGCGTTGTCCTTTGCCTTGAGGAACACGCGGTAGCGCAGCACGAAGGCTGCGTAGCCCATCTGGTGCAGCCGCCATGCCGTGGCATAGCCCTCGGACATATTGGAAGTCTTGTTGAGCACATTGCCGGACATGACCACCACAAACTTGCTGCCGGGCACTTCCGACGGCCAGTAATACAGTTCCACGCCATCACGGGTGGCGTCTGCGGCGATCTCCTCCGGGGAGTATACTTTATAAGTCACCTGAGTGCCGGCTTCATAGGTATCGGCCAGATAGTTCAGGGCGTCGGCGCTGTCCTGTGCCATGTTGGCGCCCACATAGTCCGACAGCGTGGTACCTGCTTCCGGGGTGTCCGGGCTGTCCACGGCACTCTGCCAGGTCCACACGCCGCTGGCGGCGAATGTCGGATCGGCACGCAGGTCAGAGACGAGGGTATCCGGCGTAACGGTCAGATGGCCCGATGCGGCAGAGGCCTCCACCGGCAGGCCGGCCAGCAGCAGCGCAGCGGCCGAGGCACCGGTCACCTGCAGAAACTGGCGGCGAGAGATCTTGTTTTGCATAAAAGCATCCCCTTTTTTATAAATTCAAATTCTGATATTTCAGGAAGTGTGCTGCTCCCAGAAAGCCACCGCATCCGTCATCCAGCCCTCTGCATCCGTACCGTTGCCGGTGCCGATGGCATGGGGTGCATTTTCATAGACATGCACCTCACAGGGCACACCGTTTGCCTCCAACGCCTTCCGGACGGCCGGACCCTGGAACGGATATCCCAGAGTCTTCAGGGTAACATCATTCTTGCCGTACCAGAAATAGGTCGGCGGGAAGTCCGGTGTGATGCCGCCTGAGATATCCGACCAGTAATACCTCCATCTGCAGGATGCCGGGTCCATCACGGCATGGTACACCGGCTTGATCTCTGCAAAATCGTTGACGGGGTAGCCCATCAGCAGTGCACCGGGCTTTGGCACATCATAGGCCTTGTAGCCATAGCGCTTATCCGAACTGAACAGCCCGCACAGCTGCCCGCCGGAGGAAAAGCCCACGAGGGCATAGTTTTCCGGCTGCACGCCGAACTGCTGTGCATGGTTCGTGATGAACTGCACCGCCCGGCCCAGATCCTGCAGGGGGCCGTTGTTGCTGATATCCCACCAGATGCGATACCGCAGCACAAAGACGCTATAGCCCATCTTGTTCAGCTTCGCTGCCACAGCAATGCCCTCGTTCAGGTCGCCGCTTTTCATGGCCGCATTGCCGCCCACTACCAGCGCATATTTGCCATCGGCATTCGTGCCGGGGAACCAGAACAGCTGCACACAGCCCAGCGAGGAGTCGGCTGCGATCTCTTCCGGGCTGTACACCTGCCAAGTCACCTGCTTACCGGCTTCGTAGTTTTCAATGACGATGTTCAGGCCGTCGGCGCTGTCCTGTGCCGTGGTCTCACCCACATAGTCCAGAAGGGTCTTGTTTTCATACAGGCGGCGCAGTGCAAGGCTGTCCGCATCCCCTTTGCAATAGGTGGAGACCCCGCTGCCCGCAATGGCCGGGTCGGAGCGGATCTCCTTCATGGTCATATCGGTGGTGATGCGGCCCTCCGCACACACCGGCAGGGCAAGAACAGCCGCAAGGCACAGCATGGCCGCACCGCGTTTCAGCAGATGTCCGAACATTTCACCCATTCCTTTCCGTTTTGAATCAGCCGGTGGTATGTGCTTCCCAGAAAGCCACCGCATCCGTCATCCAGCCCTCTGCATCGGTGCCGTTGCCGGTGCCGATGCTGTGCGGGGCATTCTGATAAACGACCATCTGATGGGGAATGTTGTTTCGCTCCAAGGTCCGGTCAAAATCCCTGTGCTGGCCAGGCATCTCGGCAGAGCTCAGCACAACATCGTTTTTCCCCCACCAGAAGTACACAGGCGGATAGTCTGCGTCTACCATATTACACAGGTTTGCCCAGTAGTAACGCCAGCCGCAGGTGCCAATGTCATACAGAATGTGGTAAAGCGGCTTCATCACTGTCAGGTCCACCACCGGGTAACCCAACAACAGTGCACCGGGTCTTTCCACCTGATAGGAGCCATAGCCCCGTTCCTTGTTTGCAAAGATTCCTGCGATCTGTCCGCCAGAGGAATAGCCCACCAGCGCATAATTTTCCGGCTGCACACCGAACTGCCCGGCATGGGCCGTGATAAACTTTACCGCATTGGCAAGATCCTGAATGGGCGCATTGTCGCCCATGTCGATCCAGGTGCGGTACCGCAGCACGAACACGGTGTAGCCCTGTTCATGCAGCTGGTAGGCCGTGGAGCCACCCTCTTCCATCTCGGAGGTCATGGTGCTGCCATTGCCGGGCACCACCAGTGCATATTTGCCACCCGGCTCCTTGCCCGGGAAATAATACAGCTGCACACACCCCAGTGAAGAGTTTGCCGCGATCTCTTCCGGGCTGTACACCTGCCAGGTCACCTGTACCCCATTGCGGGTATTTTCCGCCACCAGATTCATGGCCGCCACGCTGTCATCCACCAGCTCCGGGCGCATGTACTGTTCCAGCGTTTTGTTCTTCCAGTATTCGTTGCCAAGGCCGCTCAGCTCACGGCAGTAAGTATAGTAGCCAGACGACTTGATGGCCGGGTCATCCCGCAGCTGCTGCAGGGTGGTCTGCCGGGTGAACGCCGCCGAATTTTGTGCTGCCCATACGGGCAGGCTCAGGCAGGCCAGCTGTGCCAGGCACACCGCCCCACACAGCAGCTTGTAGTTCCAGGATCTCATTTTTTGTTCCTCCTTTGGTCCGGCCCCAACCGGACGATATGAGTTTATTGTATCACATCCCAGGCTATTGTCAAAACAATTCTGCGTCCCCCGGCCGGGGGAAATCTTTCTCCCGGAGGGAGGCTTTTGGCAGCCCGGCCAAGTTTCCCGTACCAACAAAAAAGGCTCCCTCCTAGAGGGAGCTGTCGCCGCAGGCGACTGAGGGAGCTGCACGCAAAAATGGGCCCGGAGACTTTCGTCTCCGGGCCCATTCAGAACCTGTTCTTTGGTCTGCCCTCAGGCAAACCAGCTAGTCAGTCACAAATACTGATTAGCCAGCGATGGTCCAAGCCTTCTCACTGGCATCGTTCTTCACGGTGCCGGTAGCCAGGTTGTAGATAGCAGCAGCGGAACCGACCATACGCAGGCCAGCGTTCAGAACGCCGTTAGCACCGTTCAGGAACTTGTCGCCAGCGGTCAGCTCACCATCATGCTTGCCGAAGCCAGCATCGGAGCCGGTGCCGTAAGCACGCTTGACGCCGGTGAGCCATGCGTTGCCCAGATCACCGGGCTTGTAAGCGCCGCTGAACAGAGTGCCGACAGTGTTCTTGATGTAGCTGCTCATGAAGCTGTTACCGATGATGGTAACCATGTTGGTGTTGAACTTCTGCCAGTTCTCGACCTTCAGCTCGGGGGCCAGGATCTCAGCCAGAGAAGCGCCACCGTTGACGTAGGTCATCTCGTTCTCAGAGATTGCGGAAAAGTTTGCAGGCATCATCATAATGAATTACTCCCTTCAAAATGTAGAAAGATATTTTGCAAGCTCACTTTCGTGTGCTCACCAATCCTTACTAGGATGGCAATAATATACCACACTTTCCAGAAATGTTCAAGTACCTTTTTGCAAAAAGTGTAAAAAATGTGAAACAAGGTCTACAAAAGTATTGCTTTTGTACAGTCCGCAGGCGGTTTTCCGGTTCCGACAAGCTTTGCCGCCGCCGGGCGGTACACTGGCTGCAAGGGGGGCCTGCCGTTGAAAAGCGTGATCTACCTCGACGAGCTTCTGCTGACCAATTTTGTCCTTGCTGCGCTGTTTCTCACCGCAGCCGGTCTGCTGTGCGCCACCGTGTGCACCGGGGTGCGGCTGTGCACCGGGGCGGCGCTGGCGGCAGTGTCGGCACTGGTACTGCTGGCCCCGGAGCTGCCGGGAGCCGTGGCAGTTGGTTATAAAATTTTCACAGGTTGCGCGGTGGTGGCCGCCGCCTACGGCCTGCCCGGGCGGGGGCGTTTTGCTCGGTTGTGTGCGTGGTACGCCCTGCTCAACCTGCTTTTGTGTGGAGCGGTGGTGCTGCCCGGCGTGCAGAGCCGCAACCTGAGCGTCAGCCTGCCGCTGTCGCCGGGGCGGCTGCTGGCCAGCTGTGCGGGGGTGTATGCCGTACTGCGGGCCCTGCTGTACTGCTTTGGCCGTAGCGGCGCGCCCAGCGTGCCCGCCACGCTGGAGGTGGCCGGGGTGCAGCTGCCGGTACAGGCCTTCCACGACACCGGCTTTGCCCTGCAGGAGCCGCTGAGCGGCAAGGCCGTGGTGCTGGTGCAGTACCCGGCGGTGCGGCACCGCCTGCCGCAGGCAGCCCGGCAGTATCTCGATGGCTGGTTTGCCCACAGCACAGCCCCGCCCCCGCCGGAGCTGGGGGTGCATCTGGTGCCCTGCCGCAGCATCCACGGCCAGAGCATGCTGCCTGCCCTGCCCGCTGCCCTGCAGTTGGGCAAAGACCGCGCAGGCGGGCTGCTGGCGGCGTTCTGCTGCCCCACGCCGCCGGACCCTGCATGGGAGCTGCTGTACGGCGAGGATGCGGCACAGCTGCTCTTATAATACTTATTATAGGGAGGACTGCTCATGTTCCAGTTTTTGCGGCAGCTCTGGCACCGCCTGTGTGCGCGGCTGCGGTTTTGCGGCGGCGTGCAGTATCTGGCCGGCACCGCCAGCCTGCCCTCTCCCCTCTCCCCCGCCGAGGAAAAAGCCCTGCTGGCCCGCATGGCCGCCGGAGAGGCAGACGCCCGCGATGCGCTCATCCTGCACAATCTGCGGCTGGTGGTGTACCTTGCCAAAAAGTATGAGAACAGCGGTGTGCCCGCCGAGGACCTGATCAGCATCGGCACCATCGGGCTGATCAAGGCCGTGAACACCTTCACGCCGGAACGCAGCATCAAGCTGGCCACCTACGCCAGCCGCTGCATCGGCAATGAGATCCTGATGTACCTGCGCAAGACCTCCAACCGCCGTCAGGAGGCCAGCCTTGACGAGCCGCTGAATGTGGACGGCGACGGCAACGAGCTGCTGCTGTCGGACATCCTCGGCAGCGACGAGAATATGGTGGGCCAGCAGCTGGAGCAGGACGCCGAGCGCGCCGGTCTGCGCCGCGCCGTGAGCAGCCTTTCGGCCCGGGAGCGCCGGATCATGGAGCTGCGCTTCGGCCTGACCGACGGCGTGGAACGCACCCAGAAGGAAGCCGCCGACGCCCTGGGCATCAGCCAGAGTTACATCTCCCGCCTTGAAAAGCGCATCATCCAGACCCTGAAGCTCCAACTGGAAGGGCAATAAAAAAGCGCGGCCTTGTCCTTGACAAACCGCGTGGAATCGTCTATACTGAAAATACAAAAGGCGCTGGCCCATACAAACGACTAGCTCCTTACCATATAGTGATCAGAAAAGATGACCGTTCAGGTGTGGAGACTTGAAGGCGGTCATTTTTTCTTTTTATCATCCCTGTGCGAGACAGTCCATGTGATCTGAAATGTAACGTAGATTGCTCCGCCAAGCAGCGAAAGCAGCATTACGACCTGTTCAAACGTCATGGTGCATCCCCCCTTTCCGCCCTTGGGCGTCCGGGGGAGGCCGAGATTTCAAGAAAAATTCGCTCCACCGGGCACTCAGGTGCCGGTAAGGAGCTCAGCCGCCTGCATTTGTGGGACGCAGCGCCTCGTGGCAGCCTTGCGGCTGCGTTTAAAGCATACCATAATTATGGGCCAATTGCAATTGCGGCTTTTTTGCACGCTCATCCGGCTGCCGGGTGGGCGTGTAATTTTTTCCACGCATAGTGGTTTGCCCCTGCGGCCATACTCCCGGTGAACTTCAAAACAGACCGGGGGCGTTTGGATGTACAATAAGGTGGAATTGTGCGGCGTAAACACGGCGCAGCTTCCTGTTTTATCCGAAAGCGAAAAGCGGCAGCTGCTCCTGCAGGCCCACGCCGGGGATGCAGGAGCACGGGAACGCATGGTGGAGGGCAACCTGCGGCTGGTGCTGAGCGTGGTGCAGCGCTTTGCCCAGCGGGGCGAAAACCTCGACGACCTGTTTCAGGTGGGGTGCATCGGGCTCATCAAAGCCATCGATAACTTTGACCCTGCCCAGCC
>OLSO01000513.1_pt1 | contig 36976 bp, 36 predicted proteins | sample 1672441 | NCBI WGS metagenome assembly OLSO01 (sample SAMEA3136686, study PRJEB25190) | human gut metagenome | biome: human gut; feature: human-associated habitat; material: faeces | place: Austria | collected 2013 | reverse complement strand
GGATAAACGCTGAAGGCATCTAAGCGTGAAGCCCCCCTCAAGATGAGATATCCCAACGAAAGTTGTAAGACCCCTTGAAGACGACGAGGTAGATAGGACAGAGGTGGAAGTGTGGTAACACATGGAGCTGACTGTTACTAATAGGTCGAGGGCATAACCAAGTAAGGTGGATAGGTAAGATGTTAAAAAGTTTCTTATATGCAGTTTTGAAGGTATATATTTATATAAGAAGTGATTGGTATGAACCAGTCACTTTTTTTGTGTATATAGAAAATTGCATTTCTTATTACACAAAATCCTCCGGCAGGATGCGCATTCGCACGAATAAGAATTATGTCGCAAGCGTCTGCTTTCACTTTGGTCATTGCTGGAGGCGCGTCGCTGGCGTTCAGCAACGCGCTCAACGCGAGAATGTGCCTCGGCACATTCTTTGCTCTTGTAATAGGAGATGTTGGTTCGATATTGACGCAAATAAAAGGAGTCAATTTATCAAGAAATAAATGACTCCCCAGATATCTATAATATGACATCAACGATTCTGAATATATGTAATAAACTTCTCTACACTACTATTTATATAAATTCCTTTTTTCCACACTAGTCCGATCTGTTGTTCTATCGGAGGATTCATCGGAATCCCGACGATATCTGGTTGATTGCGGATAACAGATTCATATAGAAAAGCACCGCCCAGTCTTTGGGCAATAAAATGTCGAATGGTATGTAGCTGACTGGCATGCATGATGATATTAGGCTTGATACCATGTCGTTCAAACAGTCCCATTAATGTATTCGTCTGTACTGAATCAGTATTGTACATCATAATTGGCTCATTTTTAATCATTTCGACTGTAAGTTCTTTTTCTCTTGCCAGTGGATGTTCCGGTGATACACAGAACACAAAAGAATCGGAATCAATCGGGTAAGAGTTCATTTTATCAATATCATAAAAATCCATATTAACTAGTGAAACGTCCAGAGTCTCTTCATTTACAAGAGAGGCAGCACGAATAGAGCCGTATTCAAATAATTCCAGGTGAATTTCAGGGTGTATTTTGGAAAATTCTACATAAATATCCGGAAAATAAACTGTACTTAATAGTGGTGGAATTCCAATACGGATCGGAGGAGTCTGCCGACCAAGATCGTGAAGTTCTGAAGAACTTTCTTTAATATAACGTAACATATCCCGAGCTTTTTGATAGAATAATTCTCCTTCTTTTGTAAGTGTAACATGGTTTTTAGAGCGGATGAAAAGATTGATGGAAAATTCCTTTTCTAATTCTCTGATTGCACTGGAAATAGCTGGCTGAGTGACATAAAGTTCTCTTGCTGCCTGAGTAATACTGTGATGCCTACAAGTGGCACAGAAATATTCTAACTGGGTGATTTTCATAAAAGCTCCTCCCGTTTTTTGTATAATGTGCTGGCCTTCTTGTGAAAATGCACGAAGCATTTCATTAAATGATAATTTATTATAACACAAATCTGTCGAAAATGCTGAAAAAGACATTTTACTATAATTTTTTTTTATGCTCTCATATGTATTAATAAATGTACAATTTTAAAAATCACAGATATAATGATGGCAGAAAGAAGAGAAAACACAATAACAAAAAGCAAGGAGGAAAAAATGAGTTCTACAACAATTACCCTACTGTTTCTCTTGTTTGAGGTAATCATGTTCGTATTAGAAAAGGTCCCGCTTGGAGTAACATCGATGATTGTCTGTTGTGGTCTGGTTGTAACCGGGGTGTTAGATGTAAAAACAGCATTTGCCGGATTCATCGACAGTAATGTCATCTTATTTGTAGCTATGTTCATTGTAGGAGGTGCACTCTTCGAAACCGGAATGGCAAATAAAATTGGTGGAATCGTAACCAGGTTTGCAAGTTCCGAGAGGACGCTGATCGTTGCGATTATGGTAATCGTAGGTGTGATGAGTGGTGTACTTTCCAACACAGGTACAGCAGCTGTACTGATTCCGGTAGTTATTGGAATTGCAGCAAAATCTGGATATTCCAGATCAAGACTTCTGATGCCGCTTGTATTTGCAGCAGCTATGGGCGGAAATCTTTCCTTGATTGGAGCGCCGGGAAATCTGATTGCACAGAGCGAACTTCAGAATAACGGATTATCATTCGGATTTTTTGAATATGCAATCGTAGGTATACCGATTCTGATCTGTGGAATTTTGTTCTACGCAACGATTGGACACAGACTTCTGCCGGACAGAGAGCCGACCGATGATGGTGCATTTGATACGACCAAGAATTTTGATGATGTACCGAAGTGGAAACAAATTGTATCATTAGTTGTTTTGATTCTAACTCTTGTGGGAATGATTTTTGAAGAACAAATCGGAATAAAGCTTTGCGTAACTGGTTGTATTGGAGCCTTAGTATTGATTTTAACAGGCGTTATTTCTGAGAAAGAAGCTTTGAAATCTATCGATTTGAAGACAATCTTTCTGTTCGGTGGAACACTTTCCTTAGCAGCAGCGCTTGGAGAGACAGGAGCAGGAGAACTGATTGCAGAAAAAGTAATTGCAATGCTTGGAGAAAATACATCTCCGTTTATATTAACATTTGTCGTATTCGTACTTTGTTGCGTACTTACGAACTTTATGTCAAATACAGCGACGACAGCACTTATGGCACCGATTTGCATGTCCATTGCACAGGGCATGGGTGCAGATCCGAGAGCAGTTTTGATGGCCTGTGTTATTGGAGGTTCTTGTGCATACGCAACACCGATTGGTATGCCGGCTAACACAATGGTCGTAGGAGCGGGAGGATATACATTTATGGATTATGTAAAAGCCGGATTCCCGTTGATTATCATTACTACAGTCGTGAGCATGATTATCTTGCCAATCGCTTTTCCATTCTTCCCATAAGAGAAAAGTATTTCTCATAGGAAATGAACTGAAAGCAGCAAATACATTTTTATATAAAGGAAATGTATAAATAAAATAGTAGAACACATTTATAAGGAGGATTACCATGAGTAAGACAGAACAGGTAGAAAAACTTACGAATTATATGGCGAACTTCGTGTCATATATCGGGAAAGTACTGCCGGACGATATCATTGCAAAATTAGATGAGCTGGCAGAGAAAGAGGACAGTCCACTGTCAAAGACAATCTATCAGACAATGAAACTGAATCAGAAGCTCGCGAAAGATTTGAATCGTCCAAGCTGCCAGGACACAGGAGTATTACAGTTCTGGGTAAAATGTGGAACAAAGTTCCCACTGATCGGTGAATTGGAAGCATTGTTAAAGGATGCGGTTGTAAAAGCAACATTTGAAGCACCACTTCGCCATAACAGTGTTGAGACATTTGACGAGTACAATACAGGAAAAAATGTTGGAAAAGGAACACCGACTGTATTCTGGGACATCGTTCCGGACAGTGATCAGTGCGAAATCTATGCATACATGGCAGGTGGTGGATGTACACTTCCAGGAAAAGCTATGGTTCTGATGCCAGGGGCAGGATATGAAGGTGTAACAAAATTCGTTATGGACGTTATGACATCTTATGGAATCAACGCATGTCCACCACTGTTAGTCGGTGTGGGAGTTGCAACATCTGTTGAGACCGCAGCACTCCTTTCTAAGAAAGCACTGATGCGTCCACTTGGAAGCCATAACGAGAACGAAAGAGCAGCATCTATGGAAAAACTTCTTGAGGACGGAATTAATGAAATTGGCCTTGGACCACAGGGAATGGGCGGTAAGTATTCTGTTATGGGTGTACATATTGAGAATACAGCAAGACATCCATCTGCAATCGGAGTTGCCGTAAACGTAGGCTGCTGGTCTCACAGACGTGGACATATTATCTTTGATAAAGACCTGAACTACACAATCACAACACATTCGGGGGTGACGTTATAATGATCGAGATGAAAGACGGAAAGAAAATATTAACAACGCCAATTACAGATGAAGATCTGGCAGATATCCATGTAGGAGATATTATTTACTTAAATGGAAGCATGACAACTTGTCGTGACGTAGCTCACAGACGTCTTGTTGAAGAAGGACGAGAGCTTCCGGTTGATGTAAGAAATGCAGCAATTTTCCATGCAGGACCGATTATCCGCCCATTGGAAAATGATAAATTTGAGATGGTATCCATTGGACCAACAACCAGTATGAGAATGGAAAAATTCGAGAAGGAATTCGTTGAAAAAACTGGTGTGAAGATTATCATTGGAAAAGGTGGAATGGGACCAAATACAGAGTATGCATGTAAGAACTTTAAAGCACTTCACTGTGTATTTCCAGCAGGAAATGCAGTTGTAGCAGCTACAGAAGTAGAAGAAATTGTGGATGCTCAGTGGAGAGACCTTGGAATGCCTGAGACACTCTGGCACTGCCACGTAAAAGAATTAGGACCTCTGATCGTATCTATTGATACAGACGGACGTAATCTCTTCGAAGAGAATAAAGTCATTTTCAATCAGAGAAAAGACAAAGCAATTGAAGAAATCTGCAAACACGTAAAATTTATTAAATAAGCCAATTTGTGAAAACCTCTTAAAGATTTTGGTTAGTAAGCTAACCATACCCAAACCTCGGCACCCCGTCTGACCAGCGGGGTGCTATTTCGATTTTGAATAATACATTTCTTTCGCATTGTGTATTGTCGCACAATTCAGAATCCGTTACAATAAAGTTATATCTTCTGTTATGAAGAAAACAAGGAGGTCGTGGTATGTCGGATTTGAAATATGACATCATCATTATCGGTGCGGGTGTTTCAGGTTGTGCTGTGGCACGGGAATTATCACGTTATGATTTGAAAATCTGTGTACTGGATAAGGAAAGTGATGTCTGTGAGGGGACGAGTAAGGCGAACAGTGGAATTGTTCATGCAGGACATGATGCAAAGCCAGATACATTGAAAGCAAAACTGAATGTTCAGGGAAATCTTATGATGGAAGAGATGGCAAAAAAGCTGGATTTTCCGTTTAAAAGAAATGGTTCACTAGTTGTCTGCCAGAACGAGGAAGAACTTTCAAAACTAGAAGAACTGAAAGAGCGAGGCAAAGAAAATGGAGTGGAAGGGTTAAGAATCCTGACAAGGGAAGAGGCGCTTGAACTGGAACCGGCACTTGCAGATTCTGTGTATGCGGCGCTTTATGCACCAACCGGAGGAATTGTCTGTCCATTTCTTATGAATATTGCTTATGCAGAAAATGCAGCAATCAATGGTGTAAAGTTCCAATTTGGAACGTGTGTGCAGGATATACAGAGATGCCATCAAGTAAGTGGATTTGAAGTCATTACAAATCAGGGAACATTATATTCAAAATATGTAATCAATGCTGCCGGAGTTTATGCGGACGAAATCCACAACATGGTCAGTGAGAAGAAACTTCACATTACACCGCGAAGGGGAGAATATTGTCTCCTTGATAAAAATGCGGGAACTCTGGTCAGTCATACTATTTTTCAAGTGCCAGGGGAAATGGGGAAAGGTGTTCTTGTAACTCCGACCATACATGGCAATCTGATGATCGGGCCAACTGCCGATGATGTTCCAGATAAAGAAGATAATGCGACGACGAGAGCAGGGCTTGATAAGGTGTTAAATGATTCTGCGAAATCCGTAAAAGGCATTCCGACACGCCAGGTCATCACATCATTTGCAGGACTTCGTGCACATGAAGATGGTGGGGATTTCCAGATAGAAGAATTAACTGATGTGCCAGGATTTATCGATGTGGCTGGAATCGAATCACCAGGACTTACCAGTGCCCCGGCAATCGGAGTGTATGTCTGTGATTTAGTAAAAAAAATGATGGAAGATACAGATCGGCGAATAAATCCAGGAGATTCGGGGAATTTAAGAAGTTTCGAAGTAGCTGATAAACAAAAAAGTTCAGGCAGATTGCAGGAAAAAGAAAATTTCATAGAGACGCGTAAAGGAATCGTACATTTTGCAGAACTAAGTCTGGAAGAACAAAAGGAACTGATTCAGAAAGATTCAGCGTATGGACAGGTCATCTGTCGCTGTGAAACCGTGACTGAGGGAGAGATTCTGGATGCAATCCGAAGACCGCTTGGAGCGCGGACGCTGGATGGATTAAAGCGAAGAGTCCGGGCAGGCATGGGACGATGCCAGGGAGGATTCTGTACACCGAGGATTATGGAGATACTGTCCAGAGAGTGTGGAATTCCGTTGGAAGAAATCTGTAAAAATAATCCGGATTCCCGAATCATTGTAGGGACAAATAAGGACAGGCTGTAGGGAGGGGCAGGAATGAAAACTTGTGATTTAGTCATTATCGGAGGCGGTCCTGCAGGACTTGCAGCAGCGCTTGGAGCAAGAAAACAGGGAATAAAGGACATTTTAATCGTAGAAAGAGACAAAGAACTTGGTGGAATTCTAAACCAGTGTATTCACAATGGTTTCGGACTTCACACATTTAAAGAAGAGCTGACTGGACCGGAATATGCAGGACGTTATATTGAGCAGGTAAAAGACGCCGGGATTCCATATGTGGTCGATAGCATGGTGCTGAGCATTCAAAGCATGAGCCAGTATAAGAGTAGTCTTCAAGCAGATCAGTGTGAATATAACAAAGAAAAATATTCAGAAGCAGATCAAGATAAATATAGCAAGAAGAAATATACAGATAAAATTATCACTATGGTTAGTCGTACGGAAGGTATCATTCAGATTCAGGCAAAGGCAGTAATACTTGCCATGGGTTGCCGGGAGCGTCCAAGAGGAGCGCTTAATATTCCGGGATATCGCCCGGCTGGAATCTACAGTGCCGGAACGGCACAAAGACTTGTAAATATGGAAGGTTATCTGCCAGGACGTGAAGTCGTGATTTTAGGTTCTGGTGATATCGGACTGATCATGGCAAGACGTATGACACTGGAAGGGGCACATGTAAAAGTAGTTGCGGAACTGATGCCTTATTCCGGTGGACTAAAGAGAAATATTGTGCAGTGTCTGAATGACTATGATATTCCACTGAAGTTAAGCCATACAGTCGTTGATATTCATGGAAAAGAACGGGTGACAGGAATTACGCTTGCCAAGGTCGATGAGAAAGGAAAGCCAATTCCGGGAACGGAAGAAGAATATGCATGTGATACTCTGTTGTTATCCTGTGGATTGATTCCGGAAAATGAATTGTCACGGGAACTGGGTGTGAAATTAAATCCAGTGACCAGCGGACCGGTTGTAGACGAGAGTCTGGAGACAAATGTGCCGGGAGTATTTGCCTGTGGAAATGTGCTTCATGTTCATGATCTTGTGGATTTTGTATCAGAGGAAGCGGACAGAGCAGGAACATGTGCGGCGAGATACATTTTACAAGAGAATCAAAGCAGTAATCCTGGCATAGACCAAGAGAGTCAGTATAGTGATTCAGATATAGGTAAGGCCTCCAAGATGAATGATAATAATGATCCAGTGATTTCACTCATTTCTACTGGCTGTGTCCGCTATACCGTTCCATCTGCCATTCATTTGTCCAAGATGCCGGATAAATTGAAAGTGCGGTTTCGTGTCGGAAAAGTTGTAAAAAACTGTGCAGTCGATGTATACTGTAATGAAGAGAATAGCGAGAAACGGATTAAGACAAAGAAACGTCCAGTCGTAGCACCTGGGGAGATGGAAGAGATTCTGCTTGGCAGGGAAGAACTTTTAAAATATCCGGATTTACAACAGCTTATCATCACGGTGAAGGAGGGATAGACTATGGAGGAGAAGAAACTAATCTGTATCGGCTGCCCTCTTGGATGTGAATTATGTGCAGTATTGGAACGTGGAGAGGTTATAAGTGTTACAGGAAATACTTGCAAGCGCGGAGATGCTTATGCCAGAAAGGAACTGGTAAGTCCGGAGCGTACCGTGACAAGTACGGTGAAAATGAGTGACGGGCGCATGCTTCCGGTGCGCACGGAGACGGATATTCCTAAGGCGAAAGTATTAGAATGCGTGCGAGAATTAAAATATGTTGTCGTAGAAGCGCCAGTGGAAACAGGGCAGATAATTGTGCAGGATATTGCGGGGACAAATGTACCGGTAATCGCGACAAAGAAGATGGGAGAACGTGTATGAAAAAATATGTAATGGCTCTGGATCAGGGGACAACCAGTTCCAGATGTATTTTGTTTGACAAAAAAGGAAATATTTGCAGTGTAGCGCAAAAAGAGTTTGAGCAGATTTATCCAAAACCGGGCTGGGTCGAGCATGATCCGATGGAGATTTGGGCATCTCAGTTATCTGTTGCGACCGAAGCAATCAGTAAAATCGGTGCAAGTGCTGATGAGATTGCGTCCATTGGAATTACGAATCAGAGAGAGACGACGGTTGTGTGGAACCGTGAGACGGGTATGCCGATTTACAATGCAATCGTGTGGCAGTGCCGCAGAACTGCAGAACGGATCGATCAATTAAAAGAAGATGGTCTGACGGACTATGTGAAAGAGACGACAGGACTGATACCTGATGCATATTTTTCAGCGTCAAAAGTGGCATGGATCTTGGATCATGTAGAGGGAGCCCGGGAGCAGGCAGAAAATGGAGACCTTGCTTTTGGAACAATTGATACATGGTTGATCTGGAATCTGACCCGTGGGGAAGTACATGCGACAGACTACACCAATGCCTCCAGAACGATGATGTTCGATATTCATAAATTAGACTGGGATCAGAAGATTCTGGATTATTTCAAGATTCCAAAGAACATGCTGCCAAAAGTAAAACCGTCCAGTGGAATTTTCGGATATACAGAAGTCGGTATGTTTGGCGAGAGTATTCCAATCGCCGGGGCAGCAGGTGACCAGCAGTCAGCATTGTTCGGCCAGTGCTGTTTTGATGCCGGAGAAGTGAAGAATACATATGGAACCGGCTGTTTCCTGCTTATGAATACAGGAGAAAAGGCTGTGACTTCAGAAAATGGACTGCTTACGACTATTGCAGCCAGCGCAGACCGAACCGTCCAGTATGCATTAGAAGGAAGTATTTTTGTGGCAGGAGCGGCGATCCAGTGGCTGCGTGATGAGATGCGTATGATCCGCAAAGCAGCAGATACGGAGCGTTATGCAACTGCGGTCGAAGATACTGCAGGCGTTTACCTTGTTCCGGCATTTACCGGAATCGGAGCGCCGTACTGGGATCCATATGCAAGAGGTACGGTCGTGGGCATCACAAGAGGCTGCAAAAAAGAACATTTTATCCGGGCGGCACTGGAATCTATGGCGTATCAGACCAATGACATTTTGAAAGTGATGGAAGAAGAATCTGGTGTACAGATTCGGACGCTCAAAGTAGATGGTGGTGCATCAAATAATAATTTTCTGATGCAGTTCCAGTCCGACATTCTTGGTGTTGATGTGCTCAGACCACAGTGTGTGGAGACCACAGCTCTCGGAGCGGCATATCTTGCAGGAATTGCAGTGGGTTACTGGGAAGATGTAGAGGACGTGCGCGCAAACTGGGCACTGTCCCGAACATTCCATGCAGACATGTCAGACGAAAAGAGACAACATTTGTTAAAAGGCTGGAAGAAAGCAGTCGGTCGTGCATTCGAGTGGGTGGAGGACTAGATTATGAAGCGGGAATTTCAATATCCGTCGCGGGACGGAGTGACACAGATTCATGCAATCGAATGGGAGCCGGAGGGGGAGATCCATGCGGTTATGCAGTTATGTCATGGTATGGTCGAATTTATCGACCGATATGATGCATTTGCAAAATATCTGAACGAACATGGAATTTACGTGGTCGGACATGACCATCTGGGACATGGAAAATCTGTGCAAAATGAAGAATATCATGGATATTTTCATAAAACGAATGGAAATGAATATGTAATCGGTGACATTCACAAACTTCGGGAAATGACGCAGAAAAAATATCCGGATAAGCCGTATTTTATGCTTGGGCATAGTATGGGGTCTTTCCTGATCCGTCAGTATATGGAAATGTACGGATCAGGGCTTTCCGGAGTTATAGTCATGGGAACCGGAGCGCAGCCGGGAGTCGCGTTATTTTTTGGAAAATTACTGTGCAAAGTCATCGCTGCATTTAAAGGTGATGATTACCGGAGTGCATTTGTGGATAACATGGCATTTGGTGGATATAATAAACGGTTTGAGCCTGCCAGAACAGATAAGGACTGGCTGACGCGTGATGAAAAAGAGGTGGACGCCTATCTGGCGAATCCATGGTGTACGTTCCGCTTTACAGTCAATGCATATTATCATATGTTCTGTGGCATTGAGTATGCACAGAAAAAAGAGAATATTGAAAAAATCCCAAAAGATTTGCCGTTGTATCTGGTGGCAGGATCAGACGATCCCGTTGGAAACTTCGGAAAAAGTGTGGAAAATGTAGCAAAAACGTATCGGGAATGTGGAATTAAAGATGTGTCCCTTAAGCTTTATGAGAAAGACCGCCATGAGATATTAAACGAGCTGGACCGACAGGTGGTTTACGAGGATATACTGGCGTGGGTGGAAGCGCATCTGATATAGCCAGCATCGACTGAAACGGGAGAAGACTTGTAAAAGGTGAACTAGAAAAACGCGAGGAGATGAAAAATTGGCTGAGAGAGAAAGAAGAGTCATTTCGCTGGTCGGCGGTGGTGGCAAGACAACGACCATGTATGCGCTGGCTGAAATTTTCAGAGAAGAAGGGAAAAAAGTAATTGTGACGACAAGTACACATTTGCAGGCCCCGCCAGAAGAAATCCGTGCGTGGGATATTGAAGAAGTGAGAAGTCTCTGGAAATCTGACCAGATTGCGGTCATCGGTACAGATTGTGAAAGTAATAAGAATCTTGCAGCAGGAGATCAGGCAGCAGTAAATCAGATGGAAAATAAGAAATCTGTGAAAAAGATGCGTATGCCAGATGGTTCATTTTTACAGGAAGTTCTGCAGGAAGCGGAGGTTGTACTAATTGAAGCGGATGGAGCAAAGCATCTTCCCTGTAAAGTGCCAATTGAAAAAGAACCGGTCATTATTCCGGAGTGTACAGATGTCATTGCGGTTGTGGGAATGGACGCATTAGGAAAGCCATTAGAAGAAGTCTGCTTTCGAAAAGACCTTGCAGTTCAGTTTTTAAATACGAGTTATAAACATCTGATGGCAGAAGAGGATATTGCAAAAATCCTTTCATCAGTGCAAGGTGCACGAAAAGGCGTGGAAGACCGGAAATATTGTGTCGTTCTGAATAAATGTGACGATGAAATCCGCAAGGAGCGGGCCGAGAAGATCCGCTCCTTGTTAAAAGAAAAGAGCATTGAAAATGTAATGATCACAAGTTGTGAAAATCGTCAAAATGAATTGAAGAAATATTTGTGGTAAAATTCTTGAATTATTCCTGCATAACCCGCGCCATATCTTCTGGCAGCGGTGCAGTGAAACTCATATGTTCTCCGGTAATCGGGTGGGTGAATTCCATGTGGTGGGAGTGCAGAGCTTGACGTGTCATGTACTCCATGTCTGGGTTGTACAGGTAGTCACCAATCAGTGGATAACCGAGATATTTCATATGAATACGGATCTGGTGGGTGCGGCCGGTCTCAAGACGAAGAGAGACAAGGCTGTGCCCATTTGCTTCTTTTACCACTTTATAATGGGTGACTGCATCTTCTCCATGTTCCCAGTCTACGGTCCGTTCAATGATGGTTCCTTCCTTGCGCCCGAGCGGAGCCTGGATGGTTCCTTCGGAAGGTGTGACAGAACCTCGTGCAATCGCGAGATATTCCCGGTGGACTTCCCGGTATTTTGTCATGTCCGAGAGAATACTGCCACTGACCAGATGCTTGGAAACAATGGTAAGTCCCGAAGTATCCCGGTCCAGACGGTTGCAGCACCGGAAAATGAAAGGCTTTTCCTGAGACTGAAAATAATAAGCCAGAGCATTTGCCATGGAATTTGTATAGTTATTTAAAGACGGGTGAATCGGCATGCCGGCAGGCTTGTTCAGCACAAGAAGATCCTCATCTTCATAAATGATATCGAGTGGAAGTTTCGTCGGTGGGATTTTCTCAGAATTTTGTGTCTCACAGATCCGCACCTGCAGGTGGTCTCCCTTGGAAAGTTCCTGACGCATATAATAATGTACCCCATTTACAAGGATACTTTTCGGCATTCTTTTGATCTCCGACAGATTCTGCCCGGAGTAGCGCTTTCGGCGTAAGAATTGCTCAACTCTAAGGCCGGCACTGTCTTCATCTATGATATAATCGATATTTCGATTCATTGCATTTCTCCCATATAATGTCTATAATAAAAAGTAATCTGGCGATTAGTGCTAGTATAGCACATTTTTCAGTGTAACGGAAATCCAGTGAATTACATTATTTATCAGCCATTATTTATAAGAAAAGAGGAAACCAATAATGACATCACTTAGTACTTTATGTTATATAGAAAAAGATGGGCAATATCTAATGCTTCACCGTACAGTGAAGAAAAATGATGTGAATAAGGATAAATGGATCGGTGTGGGCGGACATTTTGAAGCAGATGAAAGTCCAGAAGAGTGTGTGCTTCGTGAAGTGAAAGAGGAGACAGGATATACATTGACTTCTTATCGGTTCCGTGGGATTGTGACATTTGTATCCGGAAATGGTGTGACAGAGTATATGCATCTGTTTACTGCTGATGAATTCGAAGGAAAACCCATAGCATGCGATGAAGGTGAACTGGAATGGGTGAAAAAAGAGGACGTGTTGAAACTAAATATCTGGGAAGGCGACCGGATATTTTTACGGCTTCTTGCAGATGAAGAGCCATTCTTCTCACTGAAGCTTGTCTATGATGGCCATGATACACTGGTGTCAGCAGTGTTGAATGGAAAGCCAATGGAGCTTTTTGATATTTTAAATCCAGACGGCAGTAAAACCGGAATTGTGAGAGAGCGAGTGGTTGCGCACCGTGAAGGAAGTCTGCATGCGACAGTGCATATGTGGATTGTGCGTCCGAATGAGAAGAGTGGTTATGACGTTCTTTTACAGAAGCGCAGTCAGACAAAAGATTCCAATCCAGGCAGCTATGATATATCCTCCGCAGGACATGTGGACGCCGGAGATGAGATCCTTGAGTCAGCCATTCGCGAGCTGAAAGAAGAACTTGATATTGAGGCAAAACCGGAAGAACTTCATTATATAGGTGTACATTACGGAGCATTTGAGGCAGAATTTTATGGGAAAATGTTTCGGGACAGAGAACTTAGTTCAGTCTATGTATACACAGAACCGGTGGAGATTGAAAACCTCAAATTACAGAAAGAAGAAGTGGAAGCGGTTCGCTGGATGGATTACGAGGAGTGCAGGCAGAAAGTTCATGACGGCACGATGCCGAACTGTATTTACGAAGATGAATTTCGGATGGTCGGGGAATACCTTGACAGAGTAAGTGTTGGCCGTTAAGATGAAGTCAGAGAAATATAGTACAGACAGGCTGCACAAAGATGCAGTTATAAAAAATGAATCTGTGCAGATAATGAATAGATGAAAGGAAGGTAAGCATATATGGCAGTTGTACATGTAACAGGAGATACATTTGAACAAGAAGTATTGAAAGCAGAAGGAAAGGTACTGGTTGATTTCTGGGCCGGCTGGTGCGGACCATGTCAGATGCTTGGACCGGTTATTGAAGAAGTGGCAGCAGAAGTAGATGACGTAAAGATTTGCAAAGTGGACGTAGACCAGTGCATGGATCTTGCAAGACAGTATAAGGTTGTGTCCATTCCGATGCTTGTTGTATTTGAAAACGGAGAAGTGACAGGAAAGCAGCTTGGACTGATCAGTAAAGAAGAAGTATTACATTTAATTGGGAAATAAAAAGGAAACGGGTATACAAATGACAAGAACGGGAATTGTAAATGGAAGATTTCAGGTGCTTCACCTGAAACATATGGAGTATATTCTTGCAGCAAAGATGCGCTGCGACAAATTATATATCGGAATCACGAATCCGGATGGAGCTCACACGCGGGATACGGTGCATGATGAGAACAGAGGAACGAAAGCAGGGAATCCATTGACCTATTTTGAGCGGTGTGAAATGATCCGCGGTGCAATGGAAGAATTTAATGTGCCTGCGAAAGAGTATGATTTTATTCCATTCCCGATCAGCATGCCGGAGTATATCGCACAGTATACACCAAAAGAAGCAGTATACTATGTAGGAATGTTTGATGCCTGGGATGAGGAAAAGTACAAGATTTTACGAAGCCTTGACCTGGATGTGAATATTCTTTGGAGAAAAACGGAAGAAGAGAAAGGAATTACTGGATCAAAAGTACGAGAGCTTATCGCCACAGATCAGGAGTGGAAACAGTTTGTTCCCAAAAGTGTGTATCATTATCTGACAGAAAATGAACTGGACAAGCGTGTAAAGCGTCTGGAACTTATGAGGATTGAAGAAAAAAAGGCCATTGAACAGATGAACATTGCAGAGGCAGTGGAACGTCTCGAAATGATGGAATCCCAGGATATGGATTAAAGGAATAGACAAAAAAGTATGGTTGATAACAATGGAGAGAGATTTTTGTTATCAACCATACTTTTCTTTTAAAAACATTTTTAAATTCAAGATGGAATCTAACGAATCACTGTTCCGGTCTTTCCTTCCAGCGCCTCGTTTAATTTATCGTAAGAAGTGATGAGTGCACTTCTGCCTTCTCTGCCTTCTACAAAGTTTACGGAAGCATTGAATTTCGGGAGCATGTTGTAAACTCCAAAATGCCCTTCTTCCATATATTTTTTAGCCTGATCGACTGTAATTTCGCCAAGGTCTTTTTCATCGGCACGTCCCATATGGATCTTAACTTTTTCAACACTTGTCAGAATGATCAACATATCAGCATCTGTCTCTTCTGCCATCTTACCGGCAGTCAGATCTTTTTCAATCACAGCGCTGGCTCCTTTGAGATGATTGTCCTGCTCAAGTACCGGAATTCCCCCACCGCCACATGCGATAACAACCTGATCTGCATCTAACAGGGCTTTGATTGCATCAATCTCGACAATGCTGACTGGATTCGGTGCAGATACGATTCGACGGAATCCCTTTCCCGGCTCTTCCACGATATAATTTCCCTTTTTCCGCTCCAGATTAGCTTCTTCTGCATTCAGATAACGGCCGAGAACTTTGGTTGGTGTATAGAATGCCTCATCATAAGGATCCACAACAACACTGGTAAGAATGGTACTGACTGTGCGGAAAATCCCGCGGTCTAAAAGCTCTTCGCGAATGCTGTTCTGGAGATCATAACCGATATATCCCTGACTCATAGCTGAACAGATACACATAGGTGCTGCTGTATAATCTTCATGCTGCTTTGCAAACTCATTCAATGCGGTATGTATCATTCCGACCTGAGGTGCATTACTGTGTGTAATAGCTACTTGATATCCGTTCTGGATGAGATCGGCAATTACTTTCGCTGATTTTTTCACTGCCTCTAACTGTTCCGGCAATGTTGTTCCAAGTGCCCGGTGTCCTAAAGCGACAACAACTCGTTTCTTCATAGTATAGCCTCCTGCTAAAAGTATTCTACCTTTAATCATACATGAGTGGGTTAAAATTGGCAAGATTTTAAGTGATTCTTGAAGAAAAAATCTGATAAATCCATGAAGGACCTCGACATTCTTACTGCATATATTATATTAGCTGGGAGATGGCTCCCACCTATAGGTGGTGAGAAACAAGCTGGTATCAGTGGTGGGAGTCAATCCCCCAGCTGATATAGCCTCCGGCAGGATTGCAGAGGTGCGCAGTAGAAGTATGTCATGCAATTGCATGACGCGCACCTCGCAGCAAGAATGCCGAGGCATTCTTGAATAAAAATATATGTGGAGGATGAATATGCGCCTGAATGATTTTCAAGGAAAAGAAGTCATCAACGCCTGTGACGGTAAAAAATTAGGCTACATTGTAGATTTTGTCTTTGACGAAAAATGTGGACAGATCGAAGCAATTATTATTCCAAAGACATCAAAGTTCTGTAACTTCTTCTGTGACGGCTCCGAATATATCATTCCTTACAAATGCATTTGCAAAATCGGACCAGATGTCATACTGGTAGAAATGCATGAGAAAAAATAAGAAAAATTTAAGAAAAAGTCCGGAAAATGGGAGTAATAGTGGTTTGACTTCTCGTACGCCACAAGATATACTAATAAGGAAAGATTAGGAAAAGGAGCGCGAAAGAATATGAAATGTCCATATTGTGGAAATCCTGACACAAAAGTAATTGATTCCAGACCTGCAGAGGACGGAAGCTCCATTCGAAGAAGACGTGCCTGCGATATATGTGGGAAGCGTTTTACAACTTATGAAAAGATAGAGACAATCCCTCTTATAATTATAAAAAAAGATAACAACAGAGAACAGTACAGCCGTCAGAAGATTGAAAACGGAATTATCCGGGCATGCTATAAGCGTCCGGTGCCGACAGAGAAGATCCAGCAGGCGGTGAACAATATAGAGACAAAGGTATTCAGTCTGGAAGAAAAGGAAATTCCGAGCAGTGTGGTCGGCGAACTTGTCATGGACGAACTGAAAGACCTGGATGAAGTAGCATATGTAAGATTTGCATCTGTATACCGTGAATTTAAAGATGTGAATACTTTTATGGACGAGCTAAAGAAGATATTAGATAAGGAAGAAAAATGAGAACATACAAATTAACAATTTCTTATGATGGCACCCGCTATCAGGGGTGGCAGAGACAGGCGACGACAGATAATACAATTCAGCATATATTAGAGTGGAGCATTGGAAAACTGGTCGGATACAGAGTCCGTGTAGATGGCTCCGGGAGAACTGACGCAGGGGTTCACGCACGTGGACAGGTTGCAAGCGTACAGCTCTCCAAGCTTTACGATGTAAAGGAATTGAAGGATTCCATTAATAGATATTTACCGGAAGATATCCGGATCATGAAAGTGGAACTGATGAAAAATGGGTTCCATGCGAGAAAAAGTGCAAAAGGCAAGAAGTACGAATATTATATTGACTGCCGAGAAAAACCAGATGTATTTTCCAGAAGATATTGCTATCATTATCCACATAAGCTGGATATCGAAGCAATGCGCGAGGCAGCAGATTATATGATTGGACCGAAGAATTTTACAAGCTTTACGGATGACAGTGAGAATAAGGATCCAGTCCGCAGGGTTACCAACATTAAAATTGTAAGTAATGGAGAAAAGCTCCGTATTACTTATTATGGAACCGGGTTTATGTATCATATGGTCCGGATTATGACAGGCACACTTCTGGAGGTCGGAACAGGAGAGCGTGAAGCCTCTATGATTCCGGTCGTCATTGCAGCAGAAGACAGAAGCCTGGCAGGATTTCTGGCACCGGCAAGGGGTCTGTTTTTAAGAAAAGTGTATTACTAATGCCGTTACTGTCAATTTTGAAAATGGAAGACAAAAATAGAAGACAAGAACACAGGAGACTAAAATGAAATTTATATCATGGAATGTAAATGGTATTCGTGCATGTGCCGGAAAAGGATTTATGGATTTTTTTCAGGAGACGGACGCAGACATTTTCTGCATTCAGGAGACGAAGATGCAGGAAGGACAGCTTGAACTGGACACACCGGGATATCATCAGTACTGGAATTATGCGAAGAAAAAAGGTTATTCGGGGACAGCAATATTTACCAAGCAGGAACCAATCAGCGTAAGCTACGGACTTGGAATCGAGGAGCACGACCAGGAAGGGCGTGTGATCACATTGGAGTTTGAAGATTTTTACTTTATTACCGTGTATACACCAAACTCCCAGAGCGAGCTTGCAAGACTGGATTATCGTATGAAATGGGAGGAAGATTTTCTTACATACTTGAAAAAGCTGGAAGAGACAAAGCCGGTTATTTTCTGCGGTGATTTGAATGTAGCGCATACAGAGATTGATCTGAAGAATCCAAAGACGAATCGGAAAAATGCCGGATTTACCGATGAAGAGCGTCAGAAATTCACAGAGCTTCTGAATGCCGGATTTGTAGATACATTCCGGTATTTTTATCCGGAGCAGACAGGTATCTACTCCTGGTGGTCTTACAGATTTAGTGCAAGAGCCAAGAATGCGGGTTGGAGAATTGACTATTTCTGTGTATCCGAGAGTCTGAAAGACAGACTGGAAGACGCGAAGATACTGACAGATATTATGGGATCAGATCATTGTCCGGTGGAATTGGATATAAAGTAACTTTAAATTTTAAAATGCGGTTTTGGGTTTTAACTATCAAAATCGCATTTTCTCTTGAAATATAGGGATTTTGTGGGTATAATAATGTCATTAAAAAGAGGTTGAAAAATCCAATGGGGGAACAAGCTTATTGGTTTTTTGCACCTCTTTTTTCGATATCAGGAATAAAATTTCCAATATCAGATGCTTTCAGAAGAATGTTTAAAAGAATCTTTCCAATGGATTTCTAAGAAAAAACAAGAAAAAATAACAGAAACAACACATGAAAAGAGAGGATGACAGACATGAAATTTAAAGAAATTAATCCATCACCACGTACACTTATGACACCGGGACCAGTTGAAGCAGATCCTCGCGTACTTCGCGCAATGGGCGCACACATTCTCGGACAGTTCGATCCGGAATTTACAGCAATTATGAATGAGACAATGGAGATGGAGCGCTATGTGTTCCAGACACAAAATAAAATGACATATCTTGTAGATACCACATCAAGAGGAGGTCTTGAGACAGTTCTGACAGGAGCAATCTGTCCGGGAGATAAAGTTTTGATTCCTGCATTCGGACGTTTTGGATATCTGCTTGCAGAGATTCTGGAGAGATGTGGAGCAGATATCACACTTCTTGAGAGAGAATGGGGAACTGTATTTGAGCCGGAAGAGATTGAAGAGGCATTAAAGAAAGACAGCTACAAAGCCGTTGCATTTATCCACGGTGAGACTTCTACATCTATGATGCAGCCATTGAAAGAGATTGGTGAAATCTGTGAGAAATATGGTGCACTTCTGATTGTAGATGCAGTTGCAACACTTGGTGGAGCAGAAGTACACGTTGACGACTGGAAGTTATCCGCATGTATCTCCGGTACACAGAAATGTATTTCAGCACCTTCAGGTTCTGCACTGATCACATACAATGAGCAGATTGAAGAGATTGTTAAGAAGAGAAAGAAAGTAGAGAAAGGAATTCGTACAGCAGATGATGTAAATGGTTCACTTGCAGGAATCCCAAGCAACTATCTGGATCTTGCACAGCTTGAGGATTACTGGAGCCCAAGACGTCTGAACCATCATACAGAGGCTACAAGTATGCAGTATGCAGTACATGAAGCACTCCGCTGTATCGTGGACGAGACTCTGGAAGCAAGATGGGCAAGACACAGCCTTAATGACAAGGCTCTGTGTGCTGGTCTGAATGCAATGGGTCTTAGCATTTTCGGAGATATCGAGCACAAGATGCCAGTCGTAACAGCAATCAATATTCCGGAAGGAGTAGACGGAAAGGTAATCCGTGGAACACTTCTCAATGAGTTCGGAATCGAAATTGCAACATCATTCGGACCACTGGACGGCAAGATTTTAAGAATTGGTAACATGGGATATTCAAGCCAGAAGAGAAATATCCTGATCCTTCTTGGTGCTCTTGAAGCAGTTATGCTTCAGAATAATGTTAAGATTGCTACAGGCGAAGGTGTGGCAGCAGCTATGGAAGTATACAAAAATGCTGAGAAATAAATAATGATATTGAAAAATATATGACAGATAAATGCCTCTTGGTGAATTGATTGCCTGGGGCATTTTTTATTGCATGTGTAATAATAATTTAATATTTATTTATACTAAAAGTATAGATAATTAAAACATAACATGTTATAATGTGACATAAGGATTTACAGGAAAGGAGCAATACAATATGCCGTTATTGAAAGAGGACATTTACACAATAAAAGATATATATGCATTACCAGCCGGAGAACGTGCAGAACTGATTGAGGGAAAAATATATGACATGGCACCGCCGTCAGCAGCTCATCAAAGAATATTAATAGCATTAAGTACAGCAATATATAATTATATTGATAGTAATAAGGGCTCTTGCGGTGTATATTTAGCGCCGTTTGCTGTTTTTCTGAATGAAGATGACAAGAATTATGTAGAGCCGGATATATCTGTGATTTGCAATCCGGATAAGTTGGACGATAAAGGGTGCAATGGGGCACCGGACTGGGTGATTGAAATTGTATCGCCAAGCAGTCAGAGAATGGATTACATGATAAAGTTGTTTAAGTACCGTACCGCAGGGGTTAGGGAATACTGGATTGTAGATTCATTGAAAAATAGAATTACTGTATATAATTTTGAAGAAGATACCATGCAGGAGTACACATTTTCAGAAGATATACCTGCAGGAATATATCAAGGCAAGCTCACAATTAATTTATCAAATATTCAGAGATAAGTGTAGAATATATGATTTACTCCGGAACATATACTCTTATAAAGGCAGATATTCCGGAGTTTTTTCGTAGGTTGAAAATAGTAATTATATATAAAAAATATCTATATGTATATGACAATTATAGAGAAAAACAATTTGAAAAAGCTGATTATGAGTGCTAAGATATTCAAAAATACAACAAAAAAGAAAGAGGAAAAAGTATTATGAAAAGAATGAAGAAATTTGCAGCTCTTCTTCTTGTAGTAGCCATGACATTTGGTATGGTTGCCTGCAGCAGTTCAGACAAAAAAGAAGAGTCTACAAAAAAAGAAACTAAGACAGAAGAAAAAAGTACCAAAAAGCTTGATGGTACTTTGAAAGTTGTTACAACTGGAGATGCTTATCAGCCATTATTTGATAAGTTTACTGAAGAAGTTGGACCTAAAGTAGAATTTATTTCTATGTCTTCCGGAGAGGTATTATCAAAATTGAAAGCAGAAGGTGGAACGCCAGCAGCAGACCTTTGGTTTGGTGGCGGAATTGACGCATTTATGGACGCAAAAGATAATAATCTTCTTGAAAAAGTAGATTTTGATGCGGCAGATGAACTTTCACCAGACTTTAAGGATAGTGATAATTACTGGTTCTCTAAAGGTGTTACTGTAGTAGGATTTATTGTAAACAATGATATTTTAAAAGAAAAAGGACTGGAAGCTCCGAAGACATGGGATGATCTCACAAAGGAAGAGTATCAGGGAGAGGTACTGATGTCTAATCCGGCTATCTCAGGAACAAACTATGCAGTAGTAAATGCGCTTCTTCAGACAAAAGGACAGGACGAAGGTTGGAAGTATTTTGAAGCACTTAATAAGAATGTAGATTATTATTCAAAACGTGGTTCAGATCCAAGTACTAAGACGGCAGCAGGAGAAGTTGGTATTGGTATCACATATATCAATGGTACACTTGATGAGTTAAAAGAACAGGCAGATGTTGATGTTATCTATCCTGAAGATGGAATGCCATATGTCCCAGAAGGTGTTGCAGCATTTGCAAATGCAGAGAACACAGAGGCAGCAAAAGCATTTATCGAGTGGTTCTTCTCTGATGATGAGAACATGAAAATGATGGCTGGTATTGACAAGAATAATACATGCCTTCTTGTAAAACCAAGCTTGAAGGGACTGGAACTGAATTTTGACGAGAGCCAGCTTATGAAAGAGGATCTGTCATTATTTGGATCAGAAAGAACAGAAATTCTTGACAAGTGGAGTACTTTGATGGGAGATAAAGGTGAACAATAGAAAACCTATAAAAAAACGGGCATCATTATATGATGCCCATTTTTATAATATATTAGATTATTTTATATTGGCAATACTGGTAGCCGGAGTATTGATATTTATTCTTTATCCGCTTCTTTGTATGGTGAAGCAGAGCTTCGCAGGAACAGAAGGATTTTCAACGGAAGTTTATAAAAGTATTTTCAGTGATAATCTGGTGTTAGTAAAAAATAGTGTATTTGTCGGAAATTTATCAGCATTTTTTTCTACGATTGCAGGACTTCTTGTAGCAATTTGTGTGTGGGTAGCTGGAAAGAAAATGGGGAAAGTCCTGGAGACAATTTTATTGATTAGTATGGTCTCTCCGCCATTTATTGCATCGCTGGCATACATTCAATTATTTGGAAGAAATGGATTGATTACAAAAGGAATTTTAGGCTTGTCATTGAATCCATATGGCTGGCTTGGGGTTGTTGTTATGCAGACTCTATTTTTTGCTTCATTAAATGCACTTATGATTCTTGGAATGCTGAAAAAAATGGACATGTCATTGGTCAGGGCATCTTTTGATTTAGGAGCATCATCTGGCTACACTTTATGGAGAATAGTAGTACCGTTGTTGCGCCCAATACTTTTAAGTTGTTATTTGCTTTCCTTTATCCGCTCAATTGCTGATTTTGGAACTCCAGTAGTAATTGGAGGCCGCTTTGAAACAGTTTCAACAGAAATATATATGCAGGTCATTGGCTATTCTAGATTGGACAAAAGTGCTGCGCTTAATGTATTGCTTCTTGTTCCTACAATTATTGTATTTGTATTATACCGTTATTTGATGAAGAAAAATGAAAAAGTTATTGATGGAAATAGCAATAAGACGATTGAGGCTGGAAATACTTTCAGACTACGAGGTATGTCGGCAATTGTTGTATGGCTGGGAGCAGGTTTCTTTTTTGTTATGATGGCGCTGGAATATGGATCTATTTTCTTGAATAGTTTCAGTAGAAATTTGCGAGGCAAAATTACATTTACAACCATGTATTTAAAAGCATTGCTTGAACGAGATATGGACACTTTTGTACGAAGTGTGGAATATGCGTTGATTGTTGCAATAGTAGGAAGTGTGATTGGAATGTTGCTTTCTTACTATATTGAAAGAAGAAAAATAAAATTAGGAGAAGTGCTAGATTTTATTATTACATTACCATATATGCTTCCGGGAAGTTGCTTTGGAATTGGTTATATTCTTGCATTCAATCATAGTCCGTTAAAGTTTACTGGAACAGCAGCTATTGTTGTGTTAAATATGATTTATAAGCAGATGTCCATTACAACAAAGGCTTCGTTTTCTTCACTGCAACAAATCAGCATAGAACTTGATGCTGCAGCAAGAGATCTTGGGGCAAACAAATTTTTGGTGATGAAAGATGTAATTCTTCCTAATATGAAACAAGCTTTTGCAACAGGATTTATTAATAATTTTACAAGTGCAATGGTTACGGCAGGTGCTGTAATCTTTCTGGTGACACCAGGACAAAAGATTGCTGTATTTACATTATTTGACTGTATTAATACAGGGAGATATGGCGAAGCATCAATGATTGCAACATTTATTATTGCTATTACAATTACTGTAAATGTGATATTTTCAATACTTGTTGCTTGGAAAGGAAGAAGAAAACGTGTATTTAGAACTGAAAAATGTAAGTAAAAGTTTTGGTGAAAAAGAAGTAGTAAAAGATTTATCACTTTCGCTTCCTAAGGGAGAGCTGTTATGTTTGTTAGGAGCATCAGGTTGTGGAAAGACGACAACGCTTAAAATGATTAGTGGTTTCTTAAAGGCGGATAAGGGGCAGATTTTGATTGATGGACATGATATTACTGAACTAGATCCAGAAAAGCGCCCAGTATCAACTGTTTTCCAGTCATATGCATTATTTCCGCATATGACGGTTTTGGAAAATGTAATATATGGATTAAAATTTCAGGGAATTAAAAAAAAGAAAGCCAGAGAAATGGGGATGGAGTATTTGAAAATCGTGGATATGGAAGAATATGCAGGATTTTCAATTGGCGAAATATCTGGTGGACAACAGCAAAGAGTTGCATTAGTCAGATCGTTAATTACAAAGCCGAAGGTACTCCTTTTAGACGAGCCACTTAGTAATTTGGATGCGAAACTTCGAGTCAAGATGCGTGAAGAAATTCGGGAAATTCAAAAAAAGTATGAGATTACAATGGTTTTTGTAACCCATGACCAAGAAGAAGCAATGGTACTTGGTGACAAGATTGCTATTATGGATCAGGGTAAACTTGTCCAAATTGGAAGACCGGAAGAAGTGTATTTGCATCCACAAAATGATTTCGCAAGAGATTTCTTGGGAATATCGAATCAGTTTACCGATATGCGAGGAAACCATATATGTTGTAGACCAGAAGAACTCGAATTTGTGGATAATGGTACTGTAAAAGGAATTGTAAAGCAGGAAGAGTTTTTAGGATTTTACCGACAATATTGTGTTGAAACAGAAACCCATGAAACCATCATTGTAAGAACGGATAGAGGGGTAAAAAAGGAAGTAGGAAAAGAAATTCAGCTTCAAGTTAAATAGAAGATTAAAAAGGATATAATTTATCAAAAAATAAAGATTCTTATAGAAGAATATATGATTTACTCCGGAACATATACTGCTATAAAGGCAGATGTTCCGGAGTTTTTTATGAGAAAGTTTATAAAACTTGAGAGAATAAGGGCAAATCGCGAGAGTATTCAAAAGAAATTGAATAAGAAATGGTTGACTTGTGGGATTTTTACTTGTGTGGCTGCAATAGCAATGATAGGTTCATACAGGTACATATCAGGAATCGTCAAGGTTTCGAGTAATGTCAATGGGAAAGAACTTCCGATTTACTGTGTCCAGACCAACGAAAAGAAGGTTGCGCTCTCATTTGATGCGGCATGGGGGAATGATGATACCCAGAGAATCCTGGACATTTTAAAGGAACATAATGTACATGTCACATTTTTCATGACTGGCGGGTGGGTCGAAAGTTATCCTGACGATGTGAAAGCAATCTATGAGGCAGGCCATGACCTTGGAAATCACAGTCAGAATCATAAGAATATGTCTCAGCTTTCCGATGAGGAGAAGACGCAAGAGTTAATGAGTGTTCATGAAAAAGTGAAGGAGTTGACAGGAGTCAAGATGCAGTTGTTTCGCCCGCCATATGGAGATTATGATGACGCCGTTGTTTTAAATGCCAGGGAAAATGGATATTATCCGATTCAGTGGGACGTGGATAGTCTGGATTGGAAAGACTACGGGGTTGATAGTATTTTAAATACGGTGCTGAATCATAAGGCACTTGGAAATGGTTCGATTATCTTGTGCCACAATGGGGCGAAATATACGGCAGATGCTCTGGATGCATTGCTGGACGGATTGAAAGAAAAAGGTTATCAGGTAGTGCCGATATCGCAACTGATTTATAAAGAAAAATACCATATGGACGTGACCGGAAGACAAATTCCGGACGCGAAGTAGATACCTAGAAAAGCCCGTAAAATGGGCGAAAAATCAGCACATACACATCAATTAAAGAACATATATAGAATAGTTTAATATTTGCTGTCCTTTTTATTTAAATTTTTGATTGGACAATGGAAAAGTAATTGTGGTAACATTAAATGCGTACTTGTTAATGTTGATAATTATTGCTTAATAAAGCAGTGATACAACTGGGGAAAAAGAAAAGGAGAACTTAATGAAAAAGAAAATCGTAAGCGCACTTTTATGTGTCGCAATGATCGCAACTATGGCAACAGGTTGTGGTGGCAGCAAATCCAGTTCTACATCTGGAAATGCAGATTCTACAGCTAAGCAGTTTGAGATTAATGCAGCAATTGCAGCAAATCCACCTGCACTTGATCCACACACTGTAAATGCTAATGTTACAGGTGGAATTGGAATTCATATTTATGAAGCTCTGTTCCAGATGGATGAGAATTATGAACCACAGCCAGTACTTGCAGAGTCTTATGAGATGAGCGATGATGGAAAAGAGTACACAATCAAACTTCGTCAGGGAGTAAAATTCCACAACGGAGATGAGATGAAGGCAGATGATGTAGTAGCATCTATGAATCGTTGGATGGAGCTTTCACCAAAGGCTAAAACACTCATTGGCGGTTCAGTGTTTGAAAAAGTAGATGATTATACAGTGAAACTTACTGTAAATGAGCCATCTTCTGATATCATCATGGTTCTTGCAAGCCCTATTCAGTTTGCAGCTATTTATCCAAAGTCAGTTGTTGATTCAGCAAGTGATGAGGGTGTAAAGGAATATATTGGAACTGGTCCGTATAAAGTAGCAGAGTGGAAGCAGGATCAGTATGTAAAACTTGAAAAAAATGAGGATTATCAGCCGGCTGAAGGAAAATCCAGTGGTCTTGCAGGAGCAAAAAATGCACAGGCTGACACAATCACATTTAATATTGTAACAGATACAGCGACTCGTATCGCAGGTGTACAGAATGGTCAGTATGACATTGCTGAGGATATTCCGGCAGATCAGTACAAAGATCTTGCAACAGACAAGAATCTGACTATGGATGTTCGTAGTGGTGGTACATTGAACCTGTTCCTGAATACAACAGAGGGTGTTATGGCTGATGAGAAAGTACGTCAGGCAGCTCTTGCAGCACTTAACTGTGATGATATTCTGATGGCAAGTTATGGAGACGCTGATCTTTATAAGCTGAATGCAGGTTGGTGTAATCCAGATGATGCGCAGTGGGGAACAGAGGCTGGCTCTGAATATTACAATCAGAACGATGTCGAGAAAGCGAAAAAGCTTCTTTCTGAGTCAAGCTACAACAATGAAAAAATCGTATTAGTTACAACACCAGAATACAATGAGATGTACAACGCAACATTAGTTGTTCAGGAACAGTTAAAAGCAGCAGGATTCAATGCAGAAGTTGAAAGTTACGACTTCAGCACATTCATGGAGCACCGTGCAGATCCGAAACAGTTTAGTATGTATATTACAAGTAACAGCTACAACATGCTTCCAATTCAGTTATCAGTACTGGATAAAGGATGGGCAGGACTGGATCGTCCGGAAGTAACAGACGGAATCAAAGCAATCCGTTCAGCATCTTCTAACGAGGAAGCAAAAGCTGCATGGGAAGACCTCCAGTCATTCATTTATGAATATGGTGCAGCAAGTGTTATCGGACATTTCACAAACATTACAGCTATGAACAGCAAAGTTGAGAATTATCAGTACCTGAGATTCCCAATTTACTGGAATATCACTTTTGCAGAGTAATAGATGGAAGAGTTTACTTACATCTAGGTGAGTCTTGAATAGTAAACACAGCGGCGGAATGCGAAAGCAACCGCCGCTTTTGCGAATTTTAGGAATATTTTCATTGAACTTGAAAATCATGGAGGAGGAAACTATATGTTATCTTATATTGGAAAACGTATTCTGTCATTGATTCCTGTACTCTTTGTTGTGTCATTTGTTGTTTTTCTGGTTGTATATATGATACCGGGAGGACCTGCGACAGCAATTTTAGGACTGGAAGCATCAGCAGATCAGATAAATGCTTTGAATGCGCAGCTTGGTTTTGACAGACCATTTCTTGTGCAGTATGGTGACTGGATCGTCAATGTATTTCAGGGGAACTGGGGGGATTCATTCTTTTTACATGAGTCTGTAACAGAAGCAATTGCTGAATATTTTGGACCAACAATCAGCCTTGCAATTCTTGCGCAGTTAATTGCATTAGTTCTTTCTGTACCACTTGGGATTCTTGCAGCATATAAGAGAGGAAGCGCGACTGATGTAGCAGCAGTATCTGTGTCATTACTTGGTATTGCAATTCCAGGGTTCCTTTTAAGTATGTTTTTAATGTTATTTTTTAGTGTGTATCATCACTGGTTCCCGGTAGCAGGGTATGCACCATTGGCAAATGGACTGTTGGAACATTGGAAATATCTGTTTGTTCCAGCACTCTCACTTGGAATTGTACAAGCTGCTTATATTACACGAATGACAAGATCATCACTTCTTGAGGTGTTATATAAAAATTATATTCGCACAGCAAGAGCAAAAGGATTAAAAGAAAGAAAAGTAGTTCTTCGCTATGCACTTAAAAATGCGGCGCCTGCAATTCTTACAGCAGTCGGACAGTCATTTGGAAGTCTGATTACAGGAACGATTGTAACGGAGACATTGTTTAATATTCCGGGGCTTGGAATGTTGACGATGGGTTCTATTAATCGAAGAGATGTATACGTAATTCAGGGAGTTGTATTATTTGTAACATTATTGTATGTACTGGTAAATCTTGTGGTTGATATTTTATATGGATTTGTAGATCCAAGACTGCAGCCAGGCAGAAATAAATAACGGGAGGGCGGAAAATGGTATTAACAAGAAAAGGAATTTCTGCCTCCAGTGAGGCAATTATAAAAGAACAACGACAGATCACAAGAGAAAAATTACTCGCAAGTCCGGGACTGATTATCGGAACAATTGGATTTTTATTAATTCTGGTTACTGCAATATTAGTTCCGATTCTCAACACGCAGGATCCAAATGCAATGGTGGTCATGGATCGTCTGAAAGCACCAAGTGCTGCACATATTTTTGGAACAGATGAATTAGGAAGAGACTTATTTATACGTGTAATGTACGGAGCAAGAGTTTCTCTTTGGGTTGGCGGTTGTGTCGCAATCTTTTCCTGTGTTTTGGGAACAATTATCGGACTTTATGCAAGTTATTTCAAAGTGCTTGATCAGATTCTTATGAGAATCTGTGATGGATTGATTGCAATTCCGGGAATCTTACTTGCGATTGCATTGATTGCGGCACTTGGAACATCAAGCTGGAATGTAGTTGTAGCACTTACAATTGTATATACTCCAAACGTAGCGCGTACAGTACGTGCCAGCGCTATGGTTATTCGTGAGCAGACTTATGTAGAAGCTGCAAAAGTACAGGGAAGCGGAAATTTCAGAATCCTATGGAAACTGATTCTTCCGGGCGTTATTTCACCACTGACAGTTCAGGCTTCTTACATTTTTTCACAGGCAATTATTTCAGAAGCATCTCTTAGCTTCCTTGGAGCGGGTGTTCCGGCACCGGCAGCCAGTTGGGGAAATATGCTGGAAGCAAGTAAAGCAGTACTTTCAAAGGCACCTTGGACAATGATTGTACCAGGAGCAGCAGTTATTATATGTGTACTGAGTCTAAATCTTTTTGGAGATGGACTTCGTGACTTTATGGATCCGAGAACAAAAGGAGGTGTGAAAAAATAATGAATGATACAATATTAGAGATTAAAGATTTACACGTTCTGTTCCCGGTACATAAAAAGTGGCTTCCGGCAGTAGATGGCGTGAATTTGAAGATTGAAAAAGGGGAGATTACAGGAGTAGTTGGTGAATCTGGTTCCGGAAAAAGTGTTATGTCCCAGACAATTCTAAGACTTCGTGATCATGATACAAATGTCCGCTATGAAGGTGAAATTTTATTCGAAGGTGAAGATTTGTTAAAGCAGCCTTTAAATAAAATCCGTGATATCAGAGGAGACCGTATTTCGGTTATTTTTCAGGATCCATTGACTTCATTGAGTCCGGTTCATACTGTAGGCAGTCAGTTGAGTGAAGTACTGACTTTGCATAAAGGGTTAAATAAAGAACAGGCAAAAGAAAAAGCAATTGAAATGTTAAAATTGACAGGAATCCCAAATCCGGAGAACTGTTTTAAACAGTATCCATATGAACTTTCTGGTGGTATGCAGCAACGTGTTATGATTGCAATGGCATTATCCTGCGAGCCAAAGCTTTTGATTGCGGATGAGCCAACAACAGCACTTGATGTAACAATTCAGGAACAGATTCTGCAGCTGATCCGTGAATTGAACGAAAAGCTTGGAATGTCTGTATTGTTTATTACCCATGACATGGGAGCAGTTGCAAATTTATGCCATAATGTAAAAGTTATGTATCTTGGTCAGGTGGTTGAAGAAGCATCTACAGAAGAATTGTTCCAGAATCCGCTGCATCCATATACACAGGGACTACTGTCATGTATTCCGCACCTTGGAGTGAAAAAAGGAGAACCGCTGCCAGTGATTGAAGGATCAGTGCCTCCGTTATCTAAAGTACCGGTAGGGTGTCATTTCTGTACCAGATGTAAGATGGCAGATCAGCACTGCATGGGACATGAGCCGCCAGCCTGTGAAGTTGCTCCGGGGCATGTAGTGAAATGTTGGAAATATGCCGAATCCGGAAAGCAGGAGGTGTAAAGATGAGTGAACATTTGCTTGAAGTAAAACATTTAAAAAAATCATATCCGGTATATGATAATTCTGGAAAATTATTTGCAAAGAAGAAACATATGTGTGCGGTCGATGATATGTCTTTCTTTATTGAAAAAGGAGAAACTTACGGACTGGTAGGAGAATCTGGATGCGGAAAATCTACGACAGGAAGAACAATTGTTGGTCTGAATCATGCAGATAGTGGAGAGATTTTATACGATGGAAAGGACTTATGTAAATTAAGTGATAAAGAATTTCGCCCACTGCGTAAAGACATTCAGATGGTATTTCAAGACACTTTATCAGCGCTTAATCCGAGACAGAGAATCGGAGATAGTTTAAGTGAGACTTTAAAAATCCACGGAATGACAGATAATGAGAAGAGAAGAGAAGCCGTAGTTGAAATTCTGAAAAAAGTAGGACTTTCCGAAGAGCATTATTTCAGGTTTCCACATGAATTATCAGGCGGACAGGTTCAGAGACTTGGAATTGCCGGAGCTTTGATTATCCAGCCGAAGCTGATTGTCTGCGATGAGCCGGTATCTGCGCTGGATGTATCTATTCAGGCTCAGATTTTGAACATGCTTGTGGAACTTCAAAAAGAATTGGGACTGAGTCTTTTGTTTATTTCTCATGATATCGGTGTAGTACGTTTTATTTCAGACAGAATCGGAGTTATGTATCTTGGAACTCTGATGGAAGAGACAGAGACAGAAGAACTTTTTGAGCATCCATTGCATCCATATACGGAAGCATTGTTTGAGGCGGTTCCTGATCCGTATATCAAACGTAAGGAATTAAAAGGATTAAGTGGAGAACAGCCGGTTCGAACAGAAGATTTTAAAGGTTGTGCGTTCTATACAAGATGCCCATATGCAACAGATCGTTGTAAGGCAGAAAGACCGGAACTTAGAGAAGTGAAACCGGGACATAAAGTAGCCTGTCACAGATATGATAATGACTAGTATAAGCCTTTTAAATTAGCATAATAAATCAGAAAAGCGTCACTTATATTTTGTATGAGCGGCGCTTTTTTTGACATGGTGTTGCTGAAAGTATTTAGTCGTAATTATCTTTTGGGCAGATTATTTTGAAAATGTAGAATATATTTTTACCAGTTCTATGACCATGTCTACAACTTTATCCATGCTTTGGACAGAAATGTGTTCATAAGGACCGTGATAAGCGTGTGCCCCAGTTCCGATATCAGGGCATGGAAGTCCGCGAAAACTAAGATGACAACCATCAGTCCCTCCACGGATTGGAGAAACATTAGGAATTAGTCCAACTCTTTCACACGCAGATTTTGCATTTTCAATTAAGTGGATATTTTGTTCAATGATATCTTTCATATTATAATACTGGTCGGTTATACAAAGTTCTACGGTTCCTGCGCCCCATTTTGCATTTAATTGTTCAGCAATGGAAAGAAGGTGATTTTTGCGATTTTGAAACTCAGTGTTGTCATGATCCCGAATAATATAATCCATATGAGCAGAACCACAGTCTCCAGCTATATGAACTAAATGATAGAAGCCTTCATAACCTGCAGTATCACGTGGTGTTTCGTGCTTGGGAAGTTGGTTATTAATTTCCATAGCGAGCAGACAGGCATTGATCATAGTATCTTTAGCAGAACCAGGGTGGACGCTCACGCCATGAATGTCAAAAGAGGCGCTGGCAGCATTAAAGTTTTCATATTGTAAGTTCCCCTCCGTAGAGCCGTCAAGTGTATATGCAAAATCGGCATCAAACAAATCTATATCAAAAAGGGAGATACCGGTTCCAATCTCTTCATCAGGCGTAAAAGCAATACAAATCGGGCCGTGAGGTATCTGCTGGGACTGCAAGCGTTCAACCAGTGTCATAATCTCAGCAATTCCGGCTTTATCGTCAGCTCCCAGAATGGTTGTGCCGTCGGTCGTGATCAGTGTGTGGCCGGTTAGAGCTTTGAGATGTTCAAACATATCAGGACTAAGAATAAGACCACTGCTTCCAAGGGGCAGATCTTTGCCATTATAATTTTCAGTTATGACTGGCTGAATTGCATGTTCGCAATAATCAGATACAGTATCTATATGAGCAATAAAACCAAGTGCAGGAGCATTTTCATATCCTTTCGTGGCTGGAAGTTTTCCATAGAGAAAACAATGTTCGGTGAGGTGAATGTCAGAAACACCGAGGACCTGCATTTCATCTTTCAGAAGATTAGCCAGGTCAAATTGACATTTCGAAGAAGGTGTTGTGTTACTGGTTTCATCGCATGGAGTGTTGATTGCGACATATTTTAATAAACGTTCATAAGCTTTCATAGAGCTCTCCTTGTGTGTGATTTATATTATATATCGTAGCATATTTGAAAATAATATGTGAGATTAATAATGAAAAGCTATAAAAGAGATAGAACTTGTAATAAAAATGTAATAATAGTTAATTTGCAAAGTTATAATAGATGTGATATTCTAACACCACGCGAGTGATATGTCTAATCATCCGCAGTGGTATCTATAAACATTTCATTCATTTCGGAGCCGAAGAAATATCTGGCAGAATTCCAAAGTGATGAATCAGTGACAAGTAAATAACGTTCGAAAGAATTGTGCGGTGTATGTGAATTAATGAAAATTCTACATATATATTGTATATATTTTTTAATTATTACTGGAATATATTTAAAGTATATGTTACTATTTCTATAAGAAATTATGAATCATACTTCTTTCGGATAATATTTATTTGTCAGGAAAGGAATAAGAATGACTCAAACAAAAGAAAGAAAAAGATTTAAGGATTTGAATTTGCTGGACAGATTCCTTTTTGCAGAAGCAATGGAAGATCAGCAGAACATGGAGCTGTTGTTGGATATTATTCTGAATCAGGAAACACATCTAAAACAACCGACGCAGACAGAAAAAGAACTTCGGCGGACGAATGAAGACCGTCAGGTCAGGTTGGATGTCTATACTGTAGATGAAAAAGATGTCATTTATGATGCAGAACCGCAGAAGACAAATACAAAGAATTTTCCAAAGAGAAGCAGACTGTATCAGGGGTTAATAGACAGTAATTTACTTCCACCAGGTTCCGTAGATTTCAATGCGTTAAATATGGTGGCCATTATTCTGATAACACCATTTGATATCTTTGGACATGAACTGTACAAATATACATTTCATATGAAATGTGAGGAGATTCCGGAACTTCAGTTAGATGATGGAGCGACACGTATCTTTCTAAATACACATGGAAAGCATCCGGAACTGGTGAGTGAAGAATTAATTGAATTGCTCAAGTATATAGAATTGTCTACAGATGAAACGGTAGAACATTGCAATAGCGAAAAGGTTCAGAAACTACATCAAAAAATCTGTCAGCTAAAGGCGAATAAGCAAATGGAGGCGAAATTTATGCAGGCGTGGGAAGAAAAAGTATTAGAGCGTCAGGAAGCATATGAAGAAGGAAAACAAGCAGGTACAGAGCGAGGACGTCAAGAAATAGTGGATTTGTGTGGAAAATTGATGGAGTTGAACCGTATGAAAGATATGGAGAGAGCTGTTAAAGATAATGTGTACTGTGAAAAGCTTTTGGAGGAGTTTAAATTAAAAGGAACGAAATGCTAGACTTGTAGATTATAATTTTTCAAAAACCTATTGACCTTTCTCTGAATATAGAGTAATATTTATGTAACGCAAAAACAGATTGCGCTCTATAATTTAAATTCTGTGAAGAGAAAGAGTAGAGATAAGAGATTTCCCTACAGAGAGCTGTCGGTGCTGAAAGACAGTGGGAGGCTTATTTCGAAAATCATCTCTGAGAAGGAAAGCTGAAAGAATCACATCAGGTAAGTTTTCACGGGGATTTCCCGTTATAGAAATCACGTATGATTGTACGTAGTGAATATCACTTGTTTTAGAAGAACAGGGTGGTTGCGGAACTGATAATATGTCCGTCCCTATTTCAGGGGCGGACTTTTTGTATATATGATGCCAGTGACACAAGCTTTGCACTAATAGAAGCATAGATGTAGAAGAGTTAAAGCGTGGAGTAATCTGTAGGCATCATACTTATACACAACAAGAGAAAGGAGAAGATGCATGAGTAATCACACAGAGATCAGATGGCATGGCCGTGGCGGTCAGGGTGCCAAGACAGCAGCATTACTGTTAGCTGATGTTGCATTTAAGACAGGAAAATACGTACAGGGATTTCCGGAGTATGGTCCGGAGCGTATGGGTGCGCCGATCACAGCGTACAACAGAATCAGCGATGAGGTGATCCGTGTACATTCTAACATTTATGATCCAGAGTTCGTAGTTGTTGTAGACGAGTCACTTCTTGAGACTGTAGATGTAACAGCAGGACTGAAAAAAGAGGGGGCGATCCTTGTAAATACAGCCCGCCCGAAAGAAGAGATTATTCCACATCTGAAAGGATACGAAGGAAAACTTTACACGATTGATGCACACAAAGTATCTATGGAAGCTATGGGAAAATATTTCCCGAATACACCGCTTCTTGCAGCAATCGTAAAAGTTGCAAATATCATGGACGAAGAGACATTTTTAAGAGAGATGCAGGCTTCTTTCAAACATAAATTCGCCAGCAAGCCAGAGGTTATCGACGGTAACATGAAGGCTCTTGAGATGGCACTGAAGGAGGTAAAATAATGGCTACAGATATCAGCAAATTAGGAGTTAAGACAAAATGGCAGGATCTGACTGAAGGAATGATCGTTGCCGGAGCAGGGACTTCAAAGGATTTCCACACCGGTGAGTGGACGAGTGTAAAGCCGGAATTTATTGAAGACAAATGTAAACAGTGCCTGTTATGTGTACCTGTCTGTCCGGACAGTTGTATCCCGGTTAAGGATATGAAAAGAGGCGCATTTGATTATGACCATTGCAAAGGATGCGGTATTTGTGTAAAAGCATGTCCGTTCGGTGCAATTACGATGGAAGGAGTGAAATAAGATGGCAGGAAAAAGAGATCGTTTATCAGGAAATGAAGCAATAGCAATCGCTTTAAGACAGATTAATCCGGACGTATTTCCGGCATTCCCAATTACACCATCTACGGAGATTCCACAGTATTTCGCTTCATTTGTAGCAAATGGACAGGTGGATACAGAATTTATCCCAGTCGAGAGTGAGCATAGTTCTATGTCAGCAGCAATCGGAGCATCCGCTGCAGGAGCACGAAGCCTTACAGCAACTTCTTCTTGTGGACTTGCTTATATGTGGGAGGAACTTTACATTGCAGCTTCTAACAGACTTCCGCTTGCACTTGCACTTGTAAACCGAGCACTGTCCGGTCCGATCAATATCAACTGTGATCATTCTGATAGTATGGGAGCAAGAGATGCAGGCTGGATCCAGATTTACGCAGAGAATAATCAGGAAGCTTATGACAACATGGTTCAGGCTTTCCGCATTTCCGAGCATAAAGATGTACGCCTTCCAATCATGATCTGTCAGGATGGATTTATCACAAGTCACGCCGTAGAGAATATTGAACTTCTGGAAGATGCAGACGTCAAGAATTTTGTTGGTGAGTATGAGCCGGAAGATTATCTTCTGAATCCAGAGTGCCCGATGGCAGTCGGCCCTTACTCTATTACAGATTATTATATGGAAGCAAAGCGTAACCAGGCAGAAGGAACAAGAAATGTCAGCCGTGTCGTAAAAGAAGTGGCTGAGGATTTTGAGAAGCTTTCCGGCAGAAAATACGGACTTTTCGAGGAGTATCGTATGGAAGATGCTGAACGTGCAGTTGTTATCATTGGTTCCGCAGCAGGAACAACAAAAGATGCAGTAGACAGACTTCGCGAGCAGGGAGAGAAAGTCGGACTGATTAAGATTCGTCTGTTCCGTCCATTCCCGGCTGATGAGATTGCAGAAGCATTGAAAAATGTCAAGGCAATCGCGATCATGGACCGTGCAGAGAGTTATACAAATCACGGTGGCCCACTTGGAGCAGATGTGATGTCTGCATTATTCCGTGCAAGAAGCCAGGCACTCGCAATTAACTATGTATATGGACTTGGTGGACGTGATGTGCGTGTCGAAGATATGGAAAATGTATACGAAACACTGAAACAGGTCATTGCAGATGGTGATGCCGGAGAAATGTATCGTTACATGGGAATCAGAGAATAAGGAGGCGCGAAGAAGATGAGTTATAATTTTAAAGAGACAATGAACAAACCAGAGCGTCTTGCTCCTGGACATAGAATGTGCGCCGGATGCGGCGGAACAATCGCAGTAAGAAATGTCCTTCGTGGTCTTCATGAAGGGGACAAAGCAGTCATCGGAAATGCAACAGGATGTCTGGAAGTTTCTACATTTACATATCCATACACAGCATGGGAAGACAGCTACATTCACAATGCATTTGAAAATGCAGGGGCAACACTCAGCGGTGTTGAAGGCGCTTACAAAGCGTTAAAGAGAAAAGGAAAATTACAGGATACAAACTACAAATTTATTACATTTGGTGGAGATGGCGGTACATACGATATCGGACTTCAGTCATTATCTGGGGCAATGGAGCGTAATCAGGATCTTGTATATGTGTGCTACGATAACGGAGCTTATATGAACACAGGTATCCAGCGTTCTTCTGCAACACCTCTGTATGCGGATACAACAACAACACCTGTCGGTACAGTCAGCAACGGCAAACCGCAAAACCGCAAAGATCTGGCTGAAGTAATCGCAGCTCATCACGTACCATATGTTGCCCAGACAACATTTGTCCAAAATTTCAGGGATTTACATATCAAATCCGAGAAAGCTTTATACACACCCGGGGCCGCTTTCCTCAATATTATGGCACCGTGTCCTCGCGGATGGCGCTATAATACACCGGATATCATTGATCTGTGCAAAGCTGCTGTGGATACCTGTTTTTGGCCATT
>OLSO01000512.1_pt1 | contig 36986 bp, 22 predicted proteins | sample 1672441 | NCBI WGS metagenome assembly OLSO01 (sample SAMEA3136686, study PRJEB25190) | human gut metagenome | biome: human gut; feature: human-associated habitat; material: faeces | place: Austria | collected 2013 | reverse complement strand
TATGTGGTTTTGAAGGTATGTGAAATGAGACATCGGAGTGATCCGGTGTCTTTTTTGCTTTACAGAAAATTAATTGATTGGACAGAGTAAATGGACTGTCTGGAAAATAACGACCTAGTATTGATAATGATTTAACGATTTATGTGATTGAAGTCATATGACAAAGGGCGTATAATTGACAAAAGAGAATATAGAAATTCTCTGAGAATATATGGGATTTTCCCGGATAGGAGTAACATGAATTACAAAGAAGCAAGAGTATATTTGGATCAGGTGTCCAAATACGGAAGTGTACTTGGCTTGGATAATATGAGAGAGCTGCTGAACCGGCTTGGCAATCCTCAGAACGATTTGAAATTTATCCACATTTCCGGCACAAATGGAAAGGGGTCTGTTCTGGCGTATCTCTCAACGATTCTGTCCGGGGCAGGATATCGGGTTGGAAGGTATCTTTCCCCGACATTATTTTCTTACAGAGAAAAAATACAGGTCGATGGTGAAAAAATTAACAAAGAATCTCTGGCAGCACATGTGACAGCCATAGCAGAAGCAACCAGAGATATGCAGGAAAAAAATGCAGGAACTCCTACGGTATTTGAAGTAGAGACGGTTCTTGCTATTTTGTATTTTAAGGAAAAACATTGTGATCTGGTTGTGCTGGAGACCGGAATGGGAGGACTGCTGGATGCCACGAATATTATTTCGACCACAGTGCTGGAGGTGCTGACTTCGATCAGCATGGATCATATGGAATTTCTGGGGAATACACTTACCAAAATCGCAGAGCAAAAGGCAGGGATTATCAAGCCACATACGAGTGTCGTCTCTGCAAAGCAGGAGATGGAAGCGGAGCAGGTGATCCGTGAGGTGTGCGACCGGCAGGAATGCTCGTTGCGAAGCGTTGATCCGGAAGCAATCAAAGATGTCCATTATGGATGCGGGACGCAGAGCTTTTCATATAAGAACTGGACGGATGTGAAAATATCGCTTGCCGGAAGCTATCAGATATGGAATGCGTCACTTGCTCTGGAAGCAGCCTGGGCATTGCAGCGGATGGGATACAATCTTACGGAGCAGCAGATCCGGGACGGACTGCAAAAGACCACTTGGCGTGGCCGTTTTACGATTATTCAGAAGGAGCCGTACGTCATCATGGATGGTGCACACAATCCGGCGGCAGCACAGACACTTCGGGATTCGCTTCAGATCTATTTTCCGGGTCGTCGGCTGCATTATGTATTCGGAATGTTTCAGGATAAGGATTATCCGGCGGTCATAGCACTTACGGCGCCGCTTGCAGAGCATATTATTACGGTAGAGACACCGGACAATCCGCGTGCACTTCCGGCAAAGGAGCTTGCACAGGCGGTAGCAGAGGTGAATCCTTCGGTAGAAGCAGCAGCGAGCATCCGCGAGGCAGTTCATAAAAGCCTTCAAAGAGCCGAAAAAGATGATGTAGTTGTTATTTTTGGATCTTTATCGTACCTGTGTGAGGCAGAGCAGGCGGTAGAGAGCTATCAGGAAGAAAAAGCAGCCAGACAGGAATGAAAGGCTGAGCAGAAACAGAAAAGGAAATGTGGAGATATTATGGATAAGGAAAAAATTATGGAAGGTGTCCGTCTGATTCTGGACGGCATCGGAGAAGATATTAACCGGGAAGGGCTGCTGGAGACGCCGGATCGGATTGCAAGAATGTATGAGGAGCTGGCGGCAGGTTATACAGATGATGCGGCCAAACATCTGGCAAAGCGGTTTCATGTGGATAATAATGATATGGTTGTGGAAAAAGACATTCACTTTTATTCTTTTTGTGAACATCATATGCTTCCGTTTTACGGCACCGCTGCGATTGCCTATATTCCGGACGGAGAAGTGGTCGGCTTAAGTAAAATGGCACGGACTGTGGAAGTGTATGCGAAGCGTTTTCAGCTGCAGGAGCGGCTCAGTGCGCAGATTGCAGATGCATTTATGCAGGAGTTGAACCCGAAGGGGGTTATGGTACTGATTGAGGCAGAGCATATGTGCATGACGATGCGCGGAATTAAAAAACCCGGAACGAAGACGGTGACCGCAGTGACAAGAGGTGTTTTTGATAACAATGAAGAGCTGCAGAACCGGTTCTTCCGTATGATTGAGCGTCGGTAATGAGAAAGTATGCCATGCATTGCATGACGCGAATCACGCAGCAAGAATGTCGAGGCATTCCTGAACGCAGATAACCATTCCCCAGCTTCAAGTGCGCGGAGCACTGAGCGGTGGTAAGGGGGATCCCGGCAGCAACTGCGCAGAGCAATAAGTAGGGACGGAAAGTTTCCGGGTGCAGATAGAAAGTGAGAAAATGAAATGCAGAAAGAAAAGGAAGAGCAGCTGCAAAGAGTAAACGCGATCTGCCGGCATCCGCTCTGGCAGACGAGCAGAAAACGGATTGAGGAGCTGGAGCAGGACCGGGTGTTCTGCGGGCATGATGTGATACATTTTCTGGATGTGGCACGGCTGGCCTGGATCGAGAACCTGGAACAGCAGCTGGGGCTGGAAAAGGAGCATGTTTATGCGGCAGCACTTCTTCATGATATCGGGCGGCATCTGCAATATGAGCAGGGGATTCCGCATGAGGAGGGGAGCGTGATGCTCGCAGGAGAGATTTTGCGGGATTGCGGCTTTTCAGATGCAGAATGTCTGAAAATTTGTGATGCGATTGCAGGGCACAGAGCGAAAAAGACCGGAGAGGCTGGCGGGCTGGCCGGAGCTCTCTACCGGGCTGATAAAGCTTCCCGTATGTGCCTGTTCTGTGCAGCAGATACAGAGTGCAACTGGCCGGAAGAGAAGAAAAACAGGGAAGTGCGGATTTGAGGTGTTCGGCCTTTTGACCCCAACTGATGCCTACGAATTGCTCCGCTGCGAAGCAGCTCCCGCAATTCTGCAAACATTCGAAATCCGCTGATTTACTACGTAAATCGCTACTTTCTCATGTTTGGCGGGTCCCAAGTTCAAAAGCCTTATCATACAAGCATGAACGGCTTTTTGACCTTTTGACCCTGGTATCATCAATATGTGACAGGAGCATAAAGTATATGAAGATAGGAACCTACAATTTTGATACGGAACACGATTGTTCTATTATGGGAATTCTGAACGTAACACCGGATTCCTTTTCTGACGGTGGAAAGTGGAATGATAAGGAACGGGCAAAACAGCATACAGCACAGATGATCGCAGAGGGTGCGTCGATCATTGACATCGGAGGGGAATCCACACGACCGGGACATGTGCAGATCAGTACACAGGAAGAGATCGAGCGAGTCGTTCCGATGATCGAGATGGTAAAGGCAAATTTCGATGTTCCGGTATCCATTGACAGCTATAAAAGCGAAGTTGTAGAGGCAGCTTTAAAGGCGGGGGCAGACCTAGTCAATGATATCTGGGGGCTGAAGTATGACCGTCGTGTCGCAGATTTGATTGCACAATATCAGGTGGCGTGTTGTCTGATGCACAACCGCGAGAAGGCAGAATACAACAATTTTCTGGATGACATGTGCGAGGATCTGAAGGAGTCTGTTGCGATCGCAAAGGCAGCCGGTGTGAAGGATGAGCAGATCATTCTGGATCCGGGTGTCGGCTTTGGAAAAAACTATGAGCACAATCTTATGGCGATCCGTCATCTGGATCGTCTGACTGCGCTTGGCTATCCGGTATTGCTGGCTACCTCAAGAAAATCCGTCATCGGACTGACACTGGATCTTCCGACGGATGAGCGGGTAGAGGGAACAATGGTGACGACAGTGTACGGTGTACAGCAGCATGCTGCCTTTGTTCGGGTGCATGACGTAAAGGAAAACATGCGGGCGATCTGTATGACCCAGGCGATCATGAGGGCCGTGTAATCCTGGCAGCAGATTTCCATCGGTAAAACTACAAAGCGGAGAGGAAAGAATGAGAAAGAATAATTATGATGAGATCCGGATTGAAAATCTGGAGTTTTTTGCAAATCATGGAGTGTATCCGGAGGAGACCCGGCTCGGCCAGAAATTTATGATATCGCTGACGATGTACACGGATACACGTCGTGCTGGCCGGACGGATGAGCTGGAGTCATCTACCAATTATGGGGAGGTCAGTCATTTTATTGTGGACTTTATGGCGAAGCATACGTGCAAGCTCATAGAGGCTGCAGCAGAAAAGCTGGCAGAGGCACTGCTGCTTACCTATCCGCTCCTGGCCGGAGTGGAGCTGGAGCTGAAGAAGCCGTGGGCACCGGTCGGACTTCCGCTGGAAACGGTTTCTGTGAAAATCAGACGGTTCTGGCATACCGCGTATATCGCACTGGGCTCTAACCTGGGAGATAAGCAGGCATATCTGGATAACGCGGTACGGGAGCTGGAGAAAAATGAGAGCTGTCAGATAAAAAAGGTATCCTCCTATCTGGTTACAGAGCCATACGGTGGTGTGGAGCAGGATGATTTTCTGAATGCCTGTCTGGAGCTTCGGACGCTTTTGGATCCGCAGGAGCTGTTGGATGAGCTGCATCGCGTGGAGCAGCTGGCACACCGCGAACGTCTGATCCACTGGGGACCGCGGACTCTGGATTTGGATATTCTCCTGTATGATGATGAAGTATTTGAAACAGACACGCTGATTGTGCCGCATGTAGAAATGCAGCTGCGTGATTTTGTACTTCGTCCGATGGCGGAAATTGCCCCGAACCTGCGGCATCCGGTGCTGAAAAAGACGATGACAGAGCTGCTGCGGGCACTCACGGATTAAGGAGTGCGAAAGCTGCCCCGTGACTTTGCCGACGGGGATTGATTGCGGATGTCCGTTTTACTGTGATTTATGTAAAGGCCTCACCTGTGCATTGATTGCGAAGAGCAATAAGCAGGGTGGGGCCTTGATTGTTATAAAGCAGACCTTTGTATTTTTTAGTGTACATTGTATACAAAACTTGAATTAATAACAAAAACATGCTACTATCTAGATGAAATGAAGAGTAACTGTTAACTGACGAAAGTTAGTTAATGATTTTCACGCGTATAAAAACGGAGGACTGACAAATGGAAACAAAAACTGCCTGGTCCGGTTTTGCCGGAAGAAAATGGAAAGAAGATGTAGATGTACGTGACTTTATCCAGAAAAACTATGAGCCGTACGACGGTGATGAGTGCTTTCTGGCAAACCCGACAGAAGCGACAGAAAAGCTCTGGGGTGAACTGCAGAAGCTTCAGAAAAAGGAGCGTGAGCAGGGCGGTGTGCTGGATATGGAGACAGAGGTCGTATCCGGATTTACTGCATATCCGGCCGGTTATATTAATGAAGATATGAAAGAGCTTGAAAAGGTGGTTGGACTGCAGACGGATAAGCCGCTGAAGCGTGCATTCATGCCATATGGCGGAATCAAGATGGCAGAGCAGGCATGCACGACCTATGGATATGAGCCGTCCAAAGAGCTGCATCATATTTTTACGGAGTACCATAAGACACACAATCAGGCAGTTTTTGATGTATATACGCCGGAAATGAAGAAGGCACGTCACAATAAGATTATCACCGGACTTCCGGATACGTACGGAAGAGGCCGTATCGTCGGCGATTACCGCAGAGTGGCACTGTACGGTATCGATTTTCTGGTGGAGCAGAAGAAGGAAGATCTGGCAAATTGCGGTGACGGAACGATGACGGATGAGGTCATCCGTTTAAGAGAAGAGATTTCAGAGCAGATCCGCGCGCTCGGAAAAATGAAGGAAATGGCAGCTATTTATGGCTATGATATTTCCGGCCCGGCTGAAAATGCGCATGAGGCAGTGCAGTGGCTGTACTTTGGATATCTCGCTGCGATCAAGACACAGAATGGTGCGGCAATGAGCGTTGGCCGTGTGTCGACCTTCCTCGATATTTATATTCAGAGAGATCTGAAGAACGGAACGATCACAGAGGCAGAGGCACAGGAGCTGATCGATCACTTCGTTATGAAGTGCCGCATGGTAAAATTTGCGCGCATTCCGTCTTACAATCAGCTGTTTTCCGGTGACCCGGTATGGGCGACTCTGGAGGTGGGAGGCCTTGGGATGGACGGACGTTCCATGGTGACAAAGACGGATTACCGTTTCCTCCACACTCTGGAGAATATGGGACCGTCTCCGGAGCCGAACCTCACGGTGCTGTATTCGTCCCATCTGCCGGAGCACTTTAAGAAATATGCAGCAGTTATTTCTGTACGTACGAGCTCGATCCAGTATGAGAACGACGACGTGATGCGGCCAGTATGGGGCGATGACTATTCAATCTGCTGCTGTGTATCCGCAACACAGACCGGTAAGGAAATGCAGTTTTTCGGTGCACGTGCAAACCTTGCAAAGTGTCTGCTGTACGCCATGAACGGCGGTCGTGACCTCAAGACGAGAGATCAGGTCGGCCCGGCATACGCACCGATCACCGGTGAGTATTTGGATTATGAGGAAGTAATTCAGAAGTATGATGTGATGATGGACTGGCTGGCAGGACTGTATGTCAATACACTGAATGCGATCCAGTATATGCATGATAAATATTTTTATGAGGCAGCGGAGATGGCGCTGATCGATACGGATGTAAGACGGACATTTGCAACCGGTATCGCAGGCTTCTCACATGTGGTGGATTCCTTAAGTGCAATCAAGTATGCGAAGGTAAAGGTGATCCGTGAAGCGGATGGCATGATCGCTGACTTTGAGACTGAGGGTGAATTCCCACGCTACGGAAACGACGATGACCGTGCAGATGATATCGCAGTATGGCTTTTGAAGACATTCCTGACCAAGATCAAGAAGCGTCATACGTACCGTGATTCAGAGGCTACGACTTCCATTCTTACGATTACTTCGAACGTGGTATATGGAAAAGCGACCGGAAGTATGCCGGATGGAAGAAGGCTGTGGCTTCCGTGATTACAAACAAATAACAATTTGTATTTAAGATGGTTTAGTCCGTCTCCTATATGCAAGCCCCATGAACAAGCTGGCCTATAAAGGCTCGAGGCAGTGTTCATGGGGCTTGCCCTATATTCATAAAATCCTGGTTCCAGACTAATTATCCGAGATACAGGGCAGTTTCATATATCTGAAAAATTTCCATAATAGTCTGAAAAATGAATATACCAATGAAATTGAAAAGACTTTATAATGAAAAATAAGACGAGCATGAAATTTGTGCTTTAGTCAGGTATTAAAGTAAGCAGTGTATGTGTTTAAATAGATTATGCAGCCAGAAAGAGAGGGTAATAAAATGCATGGAATTACGTTGACGAAGGCTCCTGCAGATTGGGAAATTTTGCAGCAGGAGAATGGTAAGGCATCTGTAGCTTTAAAGGGAAACTTTCAGGTTCATCCGGCAGCAATTGAAGTGGGTGTTGAAAGGGTTACTCCGGTTGTGAGAGTTATGCGTGAGGATGACAATATGACGGTGATTCCCTGGACAAATGCAGATCATTTTACATGTAATGAGAAATTTCAGGGGGAATTTGAGGTGACACTGGAGATTCCGGCCGGGGGACCTTACAGGATTGACACCAGCCTGGAAACAAAGAGCACTGTTCCGGATCTTACATGGCTCTATCGTGGAGATTGTGTGCTCCATCTGGGAGTAGGAAACCTGTTTATTATTGCAGGTCAATCTAATTCAGCGGGATATAGCAGGGATTTTTGCATTGATCCACCTAGCATGGATGTGCATTTGTATCGTAATAGAAGCAAGTGGGATATTGCAAGCCACCCTATGAATGAAAGTACTTTTGCCGGATCGCTGGCTAATGAAGAGATGGGTGTGCCGGGAGTATCTCCTTATCTTGCGTTTGGAAAGACTTATGGGAAAATGACAGGAATGCCTGTGGGATTGATTCAGACCTCTCTTGGCGGTTCCCCTATGGAAAGATGGAATCCAGAGGACGGAGATTTGTACTTAAATATGGTGGACAAGATTCATGAGACCGGGGGAAGATATGCAGGAGTGCTCTGGTATCAGGGATGCTCAGATACCAATCCGGGACCGGCAGAAAAATATCTGGAGCATTTTAGGGAGTACGTGGAAGCAACCAGAAAAGAACTGGGATATGAGGTTCCGTTTTTTACCATGCAGCTGAACAGACAGATCAATGGAATCAATGACGAGTGCTGGGGAATGGTACGTGATGCTCAGGCAAGAGCTGCGAAGGAGATTCCGGGAGTTTCTGTTTTGACAACTTCCAATTTAAGTCTTTGCGATGGAATCCACAATACAGCACAGGCTAATGTAGCGCTTGGAGAAAAGCTGGCGAAGCAATGTGCCCATGTGTTAAATGGAAAAGAAGAGTATCAGCCGCCTGAGCTTGTAAAGGTTGAAAGAGCAGACGAAGCGGAAAGAAAGAGCTTCCAGCTGGAGGGAAGCGGAATCTGGCTGAAGCTTACCTGCGATCATGTTAAGAATTGCTTCCTGGTTTACTCAGCAGTGGGAAAAGACAGCGGCTTTACTTTGACAGACAGTGAGGGTGAGGTGGAGATCCTTCATATTCGCGGAAACAGAGAGAACAAAAATCATCTTTATCTGGAATTGGCCCGAGAAGTGGAGGATGAAGCAGAGCTTTCCTTTGTATGGCAGGCAGATCCGGTTAAACAGCCACCAGTGGACGAAGTGACCTTTTTGCCGCTTCTGTCTTTCTATAAGAGGTCAATAAAATTATAATAAATTCAGCCTGCCCATGGCAGTGCAACAAAAAACGCCTGCGGGCAGAATGGAGTATTGGAAAACATGAGAGAGGTCAATTGGAACAATGTAAAAAGAGAAGCACCAAAGTGGTTTCGAGATGCAAAGTTTGGATTATTTTTTCACTGGGGACCATATAGCGTTCCGGCATATCAAAACGAGTGGTATTCCAGAAATATGTACTGCAAAGGCTTGGAGCAGAACCAGTATCATGAGAAAACCTATGGAAGTCTTCATGACTTTGGTTATAAGGACTTTTATGATATGCTCAAAGGAGAAAAATTTGATCCGGATCAGTGGGCTTCTCTTGTAAAGCGTTCCGGTGCAAAATATGCCGGTGCGGTTAGTGAGCATGCAGATAATTTTTCCATGTGGGACAGCGCAGTTAATCCAATTAATAGTATGAATTATGGCCCTCACCGTGATATTGTGGGAGAATGCACAGAGGCCTTTCGCAAGCAGGGAATTCGTACAGTGGCAACCTTTCACCATCAGTGGTTGTGGGGATGGTTTATGTCAACGGATAATGAGGCAGATGTGTATATTCCGGAAAATGAAAAATATTACGGTCCTGCACTGCCTCTTGAGACAAATCGCTATATTCCTTATCGCTATCCTGACGAAGCATTTTGCAAAATCTGGCGGGATAAGGTGTTGGAGGTTATCGACAAGTATGAGCCAGATGAGGTGTATTTTGACAGCCGTACCTGCATTATCCAGGAAGACTATCGCTATGATGTAGCCGAATATTATTACAACACCAGAGGAATTAAGGACGGAATCATTACATACAAACAGGAGGATTATCCTAAGGATATCGGCGTTTATGATATTGAGTGCGGAAGATTTTCTTCCCCAAAGGACTTCCCATGGCAGTCTGACGACCGGCTGGAGGATAACATTACCTGGTGTATGGTACAAAATCCCAAATATAAATCAGCAGAGCGGATTATCCATCAGCTTTGCGATATTGTTTCCAAGAATGGAAATCTTTTGCTAAATGTAGGTCCATATGCAGACGGTTCCTTCCATCCCGATGCAGTGCGTATTTTGGAAGAGATCGGGGACTGGCTGGCTTTAAACGGTAAGGCAATTTATGAGACAAGGCCATTTAAGGTGGCAGCAGAAGGTCCTACTACAGTAGATGATGCCAATTATGATGTGGAAAAAATCCAGGAGCAGCTTGATAAGGGGGATGCTGTTGACGTGCATAGTGATACTCTTACCGCTCAGGACTTCCGCTTTACCACACATGGCGATGCTCTTTATGCGATTGCATTTGGCTGGCCAGAGGACGGAGAGTTCTGTATCCGTACACTTCGTAAGGGTGGTGCTTTTGACGGTGAGATTAAGAAGGTAACTATGCTGGGAAATGAAGGTGAGCTTGCTTTTTACAGAAAAGAAGACGGGCTTTATGTAAAAGCACCGAAAAAGAAGCCTTGTGACTGTGCTTATGTTTTGAAAATCAAATAAATTTATCTATATAAAATCCCCATCTGAGATTATTGCTGTATAAGCAAAGCTTCAGGTGGGGATTTTTAAATTAATTTTGTGATTTGGCAAAATTTTCATTTTGCATTTGAATATATTCGTCCAGTCCGTCAGATCGCATTTGCTTTAACACATTTTCCCACATGTCTACGGCATCGTCATTTCCGATAATACAGCTTATGAATTGTTTAAATGCATTGGAGGTGCTAAATTCCTCTGTTGGTTCTTTTGGATAGCTCATGAATGCATAAGGGCGGCTGACCTGCGTAGTGTGCTCCTTGCAGTAATTGGCGGATTCAGAAGCAAGAATAGTTGCAAATTTTCCATAACGGAGGGTATTCATATCATTGACTTCAAAATCTTTCCAGCTTCCGCCCCAGGTTGCAATACCGGAAAACAAAATAGAAGATGGATATTTTCTGGCAATAGCTGTGGTAAGGCTTTCTCCTTTTGTATCCAGAAGGCAGGAATAATTTCCATCTTTATCCTTTTCATAATCAATTCCCTCTAATCCATAATGACAGAAATCCTGTCCTTCATCAGAAAGAAGAAATTCAAATAGAGCAAGAATGCGCTCTGCTTTTGTATCGTCTACATCTGAGGAAATATAAGATTCCGACCAGAAGATGCTGGAGGAATTACTGTATCGAATCCCGTCTGGTGCGGGAAAAACAGGAAGCACATCCACACAGTCCTCGAAGGACTTATCATTCAAGGCATCCCATCTGTTTTTTAATTCCATAAGTGAAGAAGGGGAGGATTTATATTCCAGGGCACCGAGCCGTCCTGCTGCGAAGTCATCCATAACAGCAGAGGGGGATTTGGTGTAAAAATCAGGGTCCAGACCACCCTCTTCGTACAGCAGGCGATAATCCTTTACTACTTGCTTGAATGCGTCCGTGGACCAGGAAGGAACATAGAAACCGTTATTTTCCGTCCAGGAATAAACATTGCATTCAGGAGCGATGCCAAGAATCACCCATTTTCCAAGTGCATTTATGGAATTAACATTGTAACCGAGCGTATCATCAATGCCATTTCCATCCGGATCATTTTTTGCAAAAGCAATCGTCATGTCTGCAAAATCCTGAAAGCTTTCCGGATTGGAAATCCCAAGGCTATCCATCCAGTCCCGGCGAACCAGCATAGCAGCATCTGTAGCACCAAGAACTGGATCCAGAAAGGAAACACGGGGAATGGCATAATACTTGCCATTTGTATATCGGGTATAGGATACAGAATTCAAAACCTCATTCAGGCGCGGATAGTCTGTCAGATCCTCCGGCAGAGCACGGATGGCACCGGTATTGATAAAATCGGAAAAGGTTGCGGAGTCATTATTGTCGTTGGAAGAAAGTGTTAATGTGGCAAAAACATCAGGAAGGCTTCCGGTAGCACTCAAAATCTGATAACGCTCTTTGTAATTTGACCAGGTTACAGCCATCGGTTCCAGCGTAATATTAAATAAATCTTCAATATACTGAGTCATAGCGTCTGGTTCGGCTGCTTTTTCCATCTCTTCAATATTCCAATAGCCAACACTGATATTTAAATGTTTATCAAAGGACAGATTCTGAATGGATTCAGGAAGTGCCTGACGGCTGATTTTTGTAGTAGTTGAAGAGGAATCACAGCCGGTGGCTGTGAAAATCAAAGCGGCTGCAATGGAAACCCCCAATAACTGTTTAGAAATAAGCTCACACATGTTCTTCAGAATCCTTTCGATAAGCGGTAGGTGTGCATCCTTTTACTTTTTTGAACACCTTTGCAAAATAAAAATAGTCACTGTAGCCAACCTGAGTGGCAATGGCAAATACGGTTTGGTCACTGTGTGCAAGAAGCCATGCAGCATGTTCAATCCGCAGACTGGTCAGATAGCTGACAAAGGTTCCTCCTGTTTCCTGACGAAAAATCTGACTGGCATAATTAGGATTGATGCTGCAGTATTCTGCAAGATTTTGTATGGAAATATCTTCCTGATAATGCTTTTCTGTATAATCAATCATCATCTGCACAGACTTGTGAGAAGAAACAAGATGCTGAGGATGAAAAATGTTTGGCTGCTCTTCCAAAGAAACTTCTTGATTTTCTGCTTTTTGTTCCTGCTCCTGAAGAAGCTGATAAGCCTTTTGCATGGAATCCATAAGCTCACTTCTGGAAAATGGCTTTAGACAGTATCCGATCGCATTGTGAAACATTGCTTTCTGAGCATATGCAAATTCAGCATGTCCGCTTATCATAATGAAAAGAGTTGATAAGCCTTCCGCATGAGCTGCCTGCAGAATTTCTAGTCCACCCATGCCAGGAAGTCTTACATCCACAAATGCAAGGGCCGGTTGATGAATACGGATATATTCAAGACCGGAAAGGCCGTCATAAAATTCTGTGGTGATTTCAAAATAGTCCTGATTTTTGATGGTAGCAATCAGACTTTTTACAACCCATTTTTCATCGTCAATTACAATTGCCTGATACATATAAATATTCTCCTTTAGATGCCCTGATGAAGGGGTGAACTGTTGTGATGTTTGTGAAAATCATTTGTCTGATAAGGGACCCGCAGCTGAATATTAGTTCCCACACCTTCCTCAGAGTCAATGAGAAGAGTGTAGTCAGCTCCATAATAAAGCACCATACGGCTATTGACATTTAGAATTCCGATGCTGTCGTGATTTTGCGCATCCATTTTTGCCAGATCAGCAGAAGCATCTCCGGTTTTGTCATGAACGGAAGCCGCAATGGAATGGCGCAGTTCCTGTAATTTTTCCGGAGGCATTCCCACACCGGTATCAAAAATCCAGATGGCCAGATAACCGTGCCGGGGATTTCGTCCGGCACCGATCAGAATAGAGCCTGGTTTCAGACTTTTTTCCAGTCCATGGACAATTGCATTTTCTACCAGTGGCTGGATGACCATTTTGGGTATCAGGCAGTCATAGGCATCATCAGAAAAATTATATTCAATGGTGAAGCGGTCTGCGAAGCGTTCCTTTTGGATCATCAGATAAGATTTTACGATTTCCAGCTCTTCCCGCAGAGAAACCAAGTCGTTCCCTTTAATGCTGTATCGAAAAATCTGGGAAAGTGCACCTGTAACCAGAATAATCTTATCAGTCATGCCTTCTGCAGCCATACCGCAGATCATGGTAAGCGTATTGTAAAGAAAGTGCGGATTGATCTGGCTTCGCAGAAATGCAATTTCTGTTTTGCGGTTGTTGGCTTCCAATTCATACATTCTGGTATAGGAATCAAAAATGGTATGATTCAGTTCTTCGGTTTTGATCAGCATTTCGTTAAATGCGTTAAAAATATCGTTGATTTCAGTAGACCCAATTAAGCCCTGATGAATCTGGGCACCTTTTCTGATTGCTTTTCTGTTTCCGGCAGAAATACTTTTCATAAAATCGATCAGCTGTTTCAGCGAATCCAAAAATGGCTTGTAAAGGAAGGTTACAAAGAGGAAAACCAGCAGAAGTATAGCACCTGTAGCGAGAAACTGACGCTGGGAAATAGTTTGGATCTGGCTGGTTAGCTGACTTTTGTCTACAAGCACATAAAGGGAAAGCCCAAGCTTGCGAAAGGAATAGCATTTTGCGATATAGGTTACCGGGGAGCTGTTTGCTTTTACTTCGTAGGTGTCTGTTTCAGACTGAGGTGCGGGGGTGCTAAGAACGGTACGGTAAAGGCTTCTTGTTCCATAAATCAGCTCTTGCTGTGCATTTGCAAACAGGATTTCCGGTTCATAAAGCTTCTGGCTATTCATATTGGTCATAGAGTTGCTAAGCAGATGATTAATGTCAATGGCCAGAAAAAGGATGCCAAGGCGCTGGCTCTGTCCGGTACCTAAGGTACAGATCGGCATGGCAAGGATATGGCAGTTGGTTCCGTTTATTAAGGTGGTGCCAACGGTGCAGTAGGGAAACGAGGTTTCCTCAAGCTTATCGGCAAAGGGCTTGTAGCTGAAAGCAGATCCTCCAAGGGAGGCAAAGGTACCATCCTGTCCGTAAACTGCAATATCAGAAATATATGGATTCAGAAGGAAGGTGTTTTCCAGCTGTGTTCGCAGCTCCTGATAAGCTTCATAGGAACTCTGCCTGTTCTTACTGCTGAGAAAATCCTGAACTACAGAGCTGTATGCAACGCTATAGCATATGTTTTTGTAGCTATCGTAGGCTTCCAGGGTATTTTTGGCAAGCTGCGAGGAATAAGAGTCCAGACTGCTGCTAAGAAAGTCGGTCTGTACCCGAACGTAATCCTGAGTGTTGTATAGTGTAATGCCTGCTGTGCAGACAATAAATAATACTAAGATAATAGAAAACTGCCGTCCAAGGGGAAGCAGGATTGTTTTGTGCTTTTTCATATATAATGCCTGTCCTTTCTTAATCATATTTTACAATAAATTCTTTACAGGGTGTCATGGAAAATTATTGGACAAACCTGAGAATATTCCATATTTAGTGGGAAAACTCTGAAAAAAATGTAAAATATACATGAAAAAATTATGAATCTTCCATTCAAACACTGCGATTTATACAATACAATAATTACATCAGAAAAACAAGACCGGAAGGAGAGAGAAATATGGCGAAAAGGTCAAACACCACATCCATTCCATATGCGGCAAAGAAAAAAACATTCTGGCAACTGCTATGGAAACAGAAAGCCCTTTGCATTATGGCACTGGCACCGCTGATCATACTGATCATTTTCAAATATGTTCCAATGTATGGAATTCTGATCGCATTTAAGAATTATAAAGCATCAAAAGGTGTCTGGGACAGTAACTGGCTGGAGCCTGTACTGAAAAATTTTATCAAATTCTTTAAAAATGTAAACAGTGGACAGATTATATGGAATACGCTGAAAATTGGAGTTCTGAATTTGTTATTTACGTTTCCGGCGGCAATTATCTTTGCTATTCTGCTGAATGAGTTAAGAGGAAAGGTATTTAAAAGTGCAGTACAGACAATTTCCTATATTCCTCATTTCCTTTCTGTAGTAGTTATCTGCTCTATGTTAAACGGATTTGGTTCTACCAGCGGACTTTTCAACGATATAAGAAATCTTTTGGGAATGGCGAGAGTGGATATGAATAATGGAAGTCAGTATTTCCTTCCTTTATATCTCGGTTCGCAGGTATGGCAGACAGTAGGATGGAGTTCCATCATGTATTTGTCTGCATTATCCAATGTAGATGTAACCTTGTATGATGTAGCAAATATTGACGGTGCAAACCGCTGGCAGAAAATCAAAAATATTATCTGGCCGACTATTAAGCCAACTACTACGATTCTTCTGATCATGAATCTTGGAAATGTGCTGAACAGTGATTATACCAAGATCCTTCTGATGCAGAACGACACAAACAGAAGTCAGCTGGAAGTAATCGGAACCTTTGTTTACCAGAAAGGTATCGTGGAAGGTAAATTCTCGTATGCAACAGCCGTAAACCTGTTTATTTCAGTCATTGGTTTTGCTCTGGTATTTGGAGCAAACATGATTACCAGGAAAATCAACCCGGAAAACAGTTTGTGGTAGGAGGAAAAATTCATGTCATTTGGAAAAGCAAAAAAACAGAATAACAAAATACATATTGGCAGCAGAGCATTTGACGTGTTCCTCATTGTGTTCATGATCATTGTAGCGATTATATTTCTATATCCGTTCCTGAATGTAATTGCCACTTCACTGTCTAGCAACCGCATGATCACAACCGGTCAGGTTACCTTCTTTCCAAAGGAATTTCATCTGGACGGATACAAAGCCTTATTCAAGGATGAGAATATACTGGGAGCTTACTGGAATACGATTGTAATTGCAGTGGGAACTATGATTGTCAGCCTGGTTTTGAATTCTCTTATGGCTTACGTTATGATGGCACCGGAATTCGTACTGAGAAAACCATTGTCCATTATCCTGCTGATCACTATGTTTTTCAGTGGTGGTACAGTTCCTGCTTACCTGTTGATTCAGAATCTGGGCTTGTATGACAGCTGGTGGTCACTGATTTTGCCAAATGCGGTAAGTGCTTATAATATTTTCATTTATCGTTCGTTCTATCAGGGAATTTCCCCGGAGATCAGGGAAGCCGCCCGAATTGACGGAGCCAGTGAGTTCCAGATTCTTACAAAGATTTATGTGCCCCTTTCAAAAGCATTGTACGCAACCTTCGGTCTGTTTTCCGTTGTTGGTGTATGGAACAGCTACTATGAAGCACTTCTTTACATTAAGGATCCTGCAAAACAGCCGATTCAGATGCTTCTTAGAAAAATTGTATTTACATCCAATACTTCAAACATGAGTAATGCACAGCAGATGATCAGTAATGGTAACCTAAACAGTCTGAATGTACAGTATGCCTGCGTAATCGCAACCATAGGACCAATCCTTCTGGTATATCCGTTCATCCAGAAATACTTTGCACAGGGCGTACAGGTAGGAGCTGTTAAGGGCTGATATTCAGATTATATGGAAGCTGGGGGACAGCTTTCCTTATAAATAAAAGACACACGTTTACTATTCAACAATGTCTACAAAAGAAAATGGAGGAAATTATGAAGAGAGAAACCACCAAAAGACTTACCGCTATGGGAATGTCAGTAGCAATGGCTGCAGGACTTTTCACAACCATAGGAACAACTGCTGTATGGGCAGAGGATTCAGCACCAAAAGCAACAGCTGCAGATAACGGCATTGAGCTTCCGGAGCTTGAGGACGGAACCTTACATCTGGAAGTAAGCATCGCAGATTATCAGCAGTCTTCTGATGGAACACTGGTTCAGGAAAAATGGCAGGAGGCTATGGAAAATTACCTTGGCTGCAAGCTTGACATCACATGGACAAGAACACCTGCAACGGACTATACGGCAAATGAGCTGGTTGTACTTCAGTCCGGTTCAGTTCCGGATATTGCCACTGTAACAAAGGGATCAGCTGTCAATGAGTACGGCGAGGACGGAACCTTATTAAATCTTGCTGATTATTCCGATTATATGGTTTACTATCCGGAATATATGAAAGAGACAAACGGTGGCGAGAATTTCGCAAAGAATGAGGACGGATCCATGTATTACTTTATGGATGGCTTCTACAACCCAGATGATATCCAGGGAGCACAGTCCTTCACAGCATTTGCGTATCGTTTTGACCTTCTTAAGGAAAACGGCTGGCAGCCGGCTGCTACACTGGATGAGTTTACACAGCTTTGCTCTGACATGCAGGCAAAGATTGACGATGGATCACTTGATCTTGATTATGTTATTATCAACAACACAAAGGATTACTCCCTGTACCGTGGATTTGTTGGAATTTTCCACACATGGGATTGCCTGTACTACAACGGTGAGGAATGGGTATTCGGACCGATTGAGGATAACTTCCGTGAGTGCCTGAAATATCTGAACAGCTTATATGAGGCAGGATATATTGATCCTGAGTTTGCAACAGCAGACTTCAATCAGGGTCAGACAAAAGCTACCACAAATGTTGGCGGTATTTGCCCGACACTTTGGTCTGGATCTGTAGCGAGCTGGAATACTGCTAAGACAGATGAAAATATGGAATGGGGGCTTGCATATCTTCCGGAGAATACAGAGTATGGTACTGCCTGGAAATGGGGTTCCAGACAGGCTGCAAAATCTCTGAATGCAAATATGGGTATTTATATCAGTGCAGAAACCGAGCATCCGGAATATGCAGTAGCAATGATTGACTATCAGTATTCTGATGAGATGGTAAACCTTATGAACTGGGGTGTTGAAGGCGAAACCTATACAGAAACTGATGAAACTAAGACTTTCGTAGATGATATTTTGAACGATGCAACACCTGCAACAAAATCCGCTGAGTATGGACTTACCTCTTCTAGCGTTTGCAGAACCGGTATTCCATTTAACCCGCTTGATTTCAACGCAATGCTTGAGGTTGCTTGTAATCCGGAGCCATGGTGGAATGCTGAAAAAGGTTACTATGAAGGAAAATACTGGGTTGAGTCTGCTGCCAACGGCGGAGAGGATTCTGTTTCCCCATACGACAGAGCACCGGTTACTTATCTGACTGCTGAAGAGTCTTCTGCAAAAGCAGAGCTTGGATATGACGGAACCTGCGAGACACGAGCAAAAGAGCTTGCGCTTCAGTTTATCACAGGTGAGAACGACATTAATGATGACGATGCATGGGAAGATTACATTGATGACATCAAGAGCCAGACAGATGAAGACTTTGATGAAATCCTTGAAACTCTGAATGAGAAAACTGTTAAATAAGACAAACAATAAAGCTTTAAAAATTCTGCTTTCATAAAGAGAAGCCCTCTTCAGCGGAAAGGCACAGGTTATGTGTTTTCGCTGGGGAGGGCTTTTTAATGTGGGGGATATGAAAAATCTACATAGGAGATATACGTTTTTTCCATTCAAAATATATCAGGTAAATTTTATAATAAATTATCCATAAAGAGGGAGGAATTTGCAATGAAACTGTACGATCTGATGACAGATAATCGCCGGGAAAATATCCTGGTAGGAAGTAAAAAACCTGTATTTAGCTGGAGAGTTGAGACAGAAAAAAGGAATGTGCACCAGGAAAGCTATCGGGTGCAGGTCTGGGATGAGCAGGGAAATTCTGTTTGGGACAGCGGAACTGTAGAAGCTTCCCGGATGGCTGGAATTCAGTATGAAGGAAAGGAACTTCAGTCAGGAAAAAGAATGACCTGGCATGTAAGCTGTATATTTTCCAGCGATGAGGGTGTGATAACTGCAGAGGAAGAGAGCTCCTTTGAGACCGCCTATCATAATCGCGAGGACTGGAAAGGGAAGTTCATTGGTGAGACAAAGGACCATGAATATCACCTGTACCGGAAGAAATTTGGCTGTAAAAAGGCGGTGAAGCTAGCCAAGCTTTATGTGTGTGGAATGGGGGCTTTTGAGTGCTGGATTAATGGAGAAAGAGTGTCTGACCATGTAATGGAACCGGGCTGGACAGATTTTCGAAGGACCTGCTTTTATACGGCTTATGATGTCTCGGAATATTTTGCAGAAGGGGAAAATACGGAGAATATAATTCTGGTAAAGCTGGGTGACTGTATGTTTAATGTTCCGGGAGGACGCTATGTGTATTTCCAGCGTTCCTATGGAAAAGCCAAGCTTCTGTGCCAGCTGGAGCTGGTTTATGAAGATGGCAGCAGAGAATATGTGGTGACAGATGAATCCTGGAAGAGAGCCAAAAGTCCGATTGAATTCTGCTGTATTTACGGTGGAGAGGATTTCGATGGAAAACGGTGGACAAGGGAATATTTAACATCAGAAGCGTCGGAAATCTGGGAAGCTGCAGTGTGTGTAGAACCACCTTTAGGGGAACTGAAACCAGCACCAATGGAACCATTAAAGATAAAAGAAATCTATCAACCGGTTGGTGTGAGAGAAGTGGAAACAGGGGTATGGCAGTATGATCTGGGAAAAAATTTTTCCGGATGGGCAAGGATTTTCCTGAAAACAAATGGCAGCAGAGCAGGACAGAAGGTGGTGCTAAAAACTGCGGAAAAGTTGGATGAAAACGGACGGATTGATCAGTCTGTAACAGGAAAAGATTATGCCTGGACATACGTTTTAAATGACAAAAAAGAACAGGAATTTGCACCGGATTTTACGTATACAGGGTTCCGTTATGTGGAGATGACAGGGGCTGTGCCGGGAAAAGAAATTTCTTTACAGGGGGAATTTATTTACCCTGATGTAGATCAAGCTGGTGATTTTTGCTGCTCCAACACCTTGTTTAATCAGATACATAAGATTATTTTGCAGGCAATCAAAAGCAATACAAAAAGTTATTTCACAGACTGTCCACATAGGGAAAAGCTAGGCTGGCTGGAGCAGACACATCTGATCGGACCTTCCATTATGTATAATCTGGATGTGCATAATCTGTATACAAAAATTGAAGGAGATATGGCAGATTCCCAACGGGAAAATGGTCTGATACCGGATATTTGTCCGGAATATGTGACTGGATTTGATAAGTGGCATAAGGGATTTCTGGATTCACCTGAGTGGGGAAGTGCCTGTGTGCTGGCTCCCTGGTATGCATACAAACGTTACGGAGATCTTGCATTGCTGGAAAAATATTTCCCGGTAATGAAGAAATATGTGGAGTATCTTTCGTCTAAAACACACCATGAAGTGCTTCATCACGGGCTTGGAGACTGGCTGGATATCGGTCCTTGCACCCCGCATTCCCAGAACACTCCGGTTCCTGTTGTGGCGACTTGTATTTATTATTATGACCTTCAGATTATGGCAAAAATAGCACAGCTTCTCGGGAAAAAAGAGGTTGCAGAAGCGTATCAGAAGAAAATGAAACTGGTATTTGAGGAATACAATCTGCAGTTTCTGGATGACCAGACCGGACGTTATGCAAACGGCAGTCAGGCGGCACAGGCCATGAGCCTGATCGTGGGACTGGTGCCGGAGGAATATCAGGATAAAGTGGTTTCGCAGCTGAAGGATGACGTGGTAAAAAGAGGCTATGCCATCACAGCTGGCGATGTGGGACATCCGTTTTTGATTGCTGCACTGATGAAATATGGCATGTCAGATGTGCTCAATGAGATGACGAATATTACAGATAAACCAGGATACGGCTATCAGGTCGTAAATGGAGCAACAACCCTTACTGAGGAATGGGACGGACCAGAGCCTGGAAACATTCACGGTTCCCAGAATCACCTGATGCTGGGAAGTATTGAAGAGTGGTTTTATGGATCTCTTGGAGGAATGGAGCTGGTTCGCGACGGGCTCCCATTTGAAGAAATCCGAATTCAGCCGCACCCGGAAAAAGGCTTGAACTGGGTAAGTGCCTGGACCCTGCATCCTTATGGAAAAATCAGTGTAAAGTGGAAATGGGAAAATGAGAAAATCAGGGTCTTCTGCCAGATTCCGCCGGGGCTTACAGCGCATTTGGAATCACCGGATGGGAAAGAAATCATGACTGTGGGAAGCGGATATTATGAGTATGAGATATAAATAAGAAAACAGTAAGGATAGATCGTCGGGGGAATAAGCAATGAGAAAACAGAAGCTGATATGGCTGGATACGGCAGAAAATCCAGAGGGACAGATGGAATTAATCATAAAATACAGAGGGAGCACAAATGAAGAAAATGCTGCAGTCCTTCTGGAAATCAGAGATAAAAATAATGTCCTTGTGAAAGAAAAAGGTGAGCTCAGACAAGACACTGCCAGGGTGAAAACAGCTGTATTTAAATGCCAGGGAGTACTGTGCTGGACACCTGATAATCCGGCTGTGTACCAGGTGAATATAGTGCTTGAGTTATCAGATAAGAGTAATGAGAAGACCTATATAAGGCATGGACAAAAGCTTGGATTTCGTTCTTTGAAGCGGCAAAATCAGCAGGTTTTTTGGAATCATAAGCCTGTAAAGCTGCTGGGGATCTGTTACCGTGAACCAGATTCTAAGATGGAAAATTGGGAGACTGTTTTGCGTTGTGATCTGGAATTATTTAAGGCAGCACACATTAATTTTATCCGCAGTATTTACTATCCATTCAGTGAAAAAATGTTGGAGCTGTGTGATGAAATGGGATTCTGGGTGGAAAATACAGCTCCTTTCTATGAACTGGGACAGACCAAAAAAAACATCAGTGAGCTGCCACATATGCAGAAAGAATTTGAAACAGCAGCAGAAGAATTGCTTGTAAATGGAAGCCATACCAGTGTACTTCTCTGGTCATTAGGACACGATTGTGCATGGGGAGTAAATTTTGGAATCATTCGTGACCGCATCAGGGAACTGGATGATATTCGCCTGATGACCTTCCATTTGCCAATGTCCATTCCAGAAGAAGAACCACAGATGGATGTATGGCCGGTTCATGATATTGACTGGCGTCTTCCTTTTGACAAGACATATGATCAGATGGTGATTTTCCACACACCCGGGGCAGAAAATGAGATTGGATATATGATTGCAGATGCAGACTATCCAGTGCCTGTACTTCACGAGGTCTGGTCACCGGTAGTATGCCATAACCGGGATGAAATTCAAAGAGATCCTGGAATCCGTGATTTCTGGGGAAAAAGTATTCGTACTTTTGTAGAAAAATCAGCTCGGACTCCAGGATGCCTTGGTGGCGTAGTTCTGGCTGGTGTGGATGAGGACGGTAGCTTTGAAGGGCTGAAGGAGTATGAATGGGGGATTCTGGACGTGAATCATAATCCGAAGCCAGAATATTATCACTTGAAAAATGCATATGAAGCAGCTTCAAAAGAAACATACGTGGAGTGGGAAAATGAGAATTCTGCTGTGGAAACAAAGATAAATTGTTTCAGAAGGCAGAATGAAATCTGTAATATAAACTGGAAAATTCAGTGGACAGAAGATGCTCTTCACATAGAAAATGATAATATTTTTTATATTTTTTCCAGAAAAAAATGTCTATTAAAGGAAGCTGGGCTTATACAAAAACAAGGAAAAAAAGTACTGATAAAAGGCGGTCCGTTCTTGAATACAGCAGGATTCTTACTTGGGAAATGGATAGGGAGAAGCCTTGAAATTTGTTCTGTGGATGGGGCAGAAAATGTACAGATAAAGATAAGCGGAACCTATGAAAATACCCTTGATATTTGTTTTTATCTTACTCTTTTTCAGAATGGAATACTGGAAACTGCATATGAAGTTCAGAAGCTATTCCGCCATATGCCACACCGTGTGAAAGCAGAAATCGGCATTTCAAGTGGTGGCTTAGGAGAGAAGGGTGGAGCTTATTATGTAACAGAACCGGATAGAGTACGAATGGTTTCTCAGGGGTGTAAGGTTCGGTTAGAACCGGCACCTGAATTAACAGAAGGAGCTATTGTAAATAATTTGGATCCGCGAATAAATTATGTGGGTAATTGGATAAAAATGGAAGATTACTGTGGAAATCTTAACGGATCTGAAACATTAAGCAATACAGCAGGAGATTACGCGGAACTGAGTTTTACAGGGACAGGAATCACTGTTTATGGATCATGGGATATTTTATATGGGATGTGTAACGTATATTTGGACGGAGAACTCTGGAAGAAAGATGTGAGTCAGTACCCACCGAAAGTGGATTTTCCGGGAATGAGCAGAGGCTATGAAAAACGCTATAGACAGATACTGGCAGAGGTACATGGACTGGAAGAAAAAAAACATACACTTCGCATAGAGGTAACCGGAACAAAAGAAGCAAAAGCGCAGAATACATACACTTCAATTGATTATGCAGTATTGGAAGGAAGCAGTTATACAGGTGGATTCAAAATGAATATTGCAGTAGACTTTAATTATCCCAGAATGGTACGAGGCTGCGTTCGAAGACCTGATGTAAAGCTGATTCCAGGCGTGCGGGAGTCTTTCAGAATACAAATGCTGTTGGAGGAAGACAAATGAATATGACTATAGATGAATTAAAAAATTATCCTATGCCAAGAGTGATTCCCCTTCCAAAATGGAGTAAAGCGGCAGAAAATTCAGTAATCTGCCTGGATGGAAGCTGGAAAGTAACAGACAAAAAAGATGGTGCAGTACAACAGGTTCAGGTGCCCTTTGACATGGGAATTCTTCACAAAAAGGGATTATCACAGCACTACAGCTATGAGAGGAAGATACAGCTTCCAAAGAGAGCGGAAAATAGTCATATTGTGCTGAAATTTCAGGGGATTAATGGTTTTGCTACAGTCTATGTGGATGGAAAACAGGTGGCATATCATGAAAACGGATTTATTACATGGAATGTGGACATTACGGAGGAAGTATGTGGAAAACAGACGTTTTCTCTTGTTATCGATGTGGATGAAGAATCAGATATTGTCAGTGCCTATAGCCATGGCGGGATGCTTCACAGCAGCTGGCTGTATGTATTGCCGGAAGCTTATGTGAACGCACTTTACTTGTCACCATTGTTTGATGAGGACATGGAAACCTGCAGTCTGCGGGTGGATATAGACCTGGCAAATATGCCTGAAAGCATAGATGGGAAGGGGAAAATACGGTCTGCGGAAATGGCTGCCGGGAAGGAAAAAGGTCGGCTTGCTGGTAATGCTGTATATAAAGCTGAGTTTGCTTTATATGATCCAAACGGTATAAAAACAAAGGAGAAATCTCTGGTTTTAGACAATAAAATAAAAGGCTATTACACCGATCAGCTGTACGTAGCCAACCCGGTTCTCTGGGATGCAGAGCACCCAAGACTATACAGATTTGAACTTATATTATATAAATTAGATTCTATCTCTGGTACCTGGGAACTACTGGAAAAGGCAGAAAAAAAGGTAGGACTTAGAAAGCTGGAACGCAAGGGTAATCGTCTATTTGTAAACCATAACGAGGTGAAATTACGCGGTGTGTGCCGCCATGAAATCAGTCCAAGAAATGGACGTGCATTGACCAATGAGCTGATTGAACAGGATGTAGCATTGTTTAAAGAAGCAAACTGCAACTATATTCGAACCTCCCATTATCCGCCAAGCGAATATTTTCTTGACCAGTGTGATGAGCATGGAATTTATGTGGAGGATGAACTGGCACTGGCATTTATTGCAAGGACATTGCCCTATACACAGCGCGATCCTAAGGAAACAAACCGTTATCTCAGTCATTTTGCAGAAACAATGGCGAGGGATTACAATCATCCTTGCGTAATTATCTGGTCTCTTTGTAATGAGTCCTTTGGAGGTCATAATTTTGATCTTCTTAATCGCTTTGCGCATTTGAAGGATCCTACCAGAATGACAAAATTCAGCTATCCAATGACTATTCGGGAAGAACATGAAATGCCGGATATCTGGAGCATTCATTACTCTGAATATAATGCTGATCTGGCAGGAAAAAAGGACAATTTAAGTGTGGGAGGTGCACCTGGAAAAGATATGCCTGTGCTTCATGACGAATATGTGCATGTAGCCTGCTACAACCGTGAGGAGATGCGAAGAGATCCAAACATCAGAAGCTACTGGGGCGAAAGCATCCGTATTTTCTGGGATAATATCTGGAATACAGAGGGTGCTCTTGGCGGTGCAATCTGGGCTGGAATCGATGAAACGGATCTTTATGATGGTGGGAACGGACAGATGGAATGGGGAATTATTGATGTCTGGAGAAGAAAGAAACCGGAGTTTTACATGACCAGAAAAGCCTATTCTCCAATTAAAGTTATTCACAGCGAAGTAAAGGCTCAGGAGAAAAAGGTTCTGTTGATTATAGAAAATCGTTTCTGTCACACCAATTTAAATGAAGTCAAAGTGCAGTGGAAATGCGGTGATGAAAACGGTATCTGGAAGCTTCCGGAATGTGCGCCGGGAAAGGTAATTAAGGTTTTACTATCACTGGAAAATGCAGAGGATCAGTCTCCGGTGACACTGAAATTTCTGGACGGAAATGACTGCCAGATAGATGAAATGAAGGTGTTTTCCCGAGATTATGTGGAAGCTCCACTGTTTGAGTTAAGTGCAGATGAAACAGAAAATATAAAAGCTTTAAAGATTCATAAAGAAAACCAGGAAGTTTTCATAACGGGAAATGATTTTAAGTTTTCTTTCAATGTTAAGACCGGTCTTCTGACCGGCGGCTGGGCAAGGCGGAATAATAAAATTCTGGTTGGCGGTCCAATATTAAATGTCCCATATCTGAAGCTCGGAGCTTGGTATACGACCTCTTTTGCAGTGAAAGAAAAACAGAATTTTGTAGAAGTTCGAATTCAGGGCGGATATGAAAAAACGCTATCTATAGAGTGGATAATAGAGATTCAAAATGACGGAACCTTCTACACAACATATGAGATTCTTCACCTGGAAAAGCATCTCCCCAAGCAGATGAAGCTTCGTGTAGGTGTAGATTGCGGCGGGCTGGATGAGCTTGGAATAGCATATATTCTGGATCCATCTGTGGACACTTTATCCTGGAGAAGAAATCTGGATCCGGATCAGGAGGGACGAATTTCTCTTTATCCCACGGACCATATTTCCCGAAATCAGGGAACTGCAAAGCGCTTTACCAGATCCAATATCTGGGGTGAAATGCCAGTGACTTCCTGGGGAGAAGACATGCGAGATGATATTCTTTTTGGGCGTTATGATGGAGAATATCATGGAAGTAATGATTTCAAAAGTACCAAAGAGGATATTGCAGAAGCGTATGTTTATAATGAGAACCGAACTAAAATACAGGATGCATTTAATAGGGAAAAAGATGCTGATAAAATCGGAATGCTGAAAATATTCGGTGCCAAAAAGAAGTCCGATCAGAATGAAAGTCGGGAAGTCTCCAAAGCTAATATCCGTTTGGAAGTGCTCGATCCGAAAGAAGAAAAAATTCTGGAATCTGATTCGCGAATTGTCTATACCGGAACCTGGTATCAGGTAACGGATAAGAAGGAAAGTGACCACGGAACGGAGATGTGGAGCAGGGAAAAAGGCGCCGCATTTACCTGTAAATTTCAGGGCACCGGAATCCTATGGTACGGTCCTCAGGATCCTGCTTTTGGAATGGCAGACGTATATGTAGACGGGGAAAAGAAAGCATCCCATATCAGCCAGAGAAGTGCCGGAGTTGATTTCTCCTGCTGTTCTGCAGGTTACGATAAGTGCTATCATTTGCCGATTTTTTCTATTAAAGACCTGCCTTATGGAGAGCATACGATTCGTATTGAGGTGTGCGGGGAAAAAGCAGAAGACGCCACGGATTGTTACATAGTTCTGGACTATTTGCGAGTACTTGGAAGGAATCATACAGAGCCCGTTAAGCTGATGATAAACCAGGATTTTTCCTACCCGCATATATCCTGGGGAAATGTGAGAAAGCCCCCGCTTGTTATGAGAGATGGCACCTGTGGCACTGTTAAGATGAAGCTGTGCACAGTCACTAAAACATGCCAGGTTGATAAATAATAGATTATAAAACAGGAGAATACATAAAATGATCGAATTAACAGACCCGAAAATACAGAAGTATCTGACTCCTTACCGTTATGAAAAACCAGTACTTCATGGATCCGGAATTCTTGGTGCATTTGATGAAAAAGCAGTAGATATTCCATTTGTTTTCTGGCATCAGAACAAGTATTATATGTTGTATACAGGCTTCGACGGCAAAGGATATCAGTCAGCCTTAGCAACCAGTGATGATCTTCTTCACTGGGAGCATAAAGGCGTAATTCTCAAACGAAATCTGGATTCCGACCGTTGGGATCGCATTGGCGGTGCAGCCACCTGGATGATTAAAGAAAGTGATGATTTTAATCAGATTCCAAAGCTTGGAAAAGTAGATGGAAAATATTGGCTGGTTTATCATTCTTATCCTTCCACAGGCTATGAAAATGGCCCCGCTGAAATTGGTCTGGCGTGGACAGAAGACGAAGAGCTGCTGGACTGGCACTTTCCGGATAAGCCTTGCTTCTCCTGGAAAGACGGTGCCGACTGGGAAGCAGGCGGACTCTATAAAGCCTGCATTATCCGCAATAATGACATTTGGTACATGTTTTATAATGCAAAAGACAAAGAAGAACGCTGGACGGAACAGACAGGTGTTGCAACCTCAAAGGATCTTCTTCACTGGGAAAGATATGAAGGAAATCCAGTGATGAAGGTAAACCGGGAATCCTGGGATGAGCGCTTTGTATCTGATCCATATATTGTGAAGGATGGGGATATTTGGGTAAATTTTTACTTTGGCTATGGCAAGATTTATGAGGATGGACACAGTCACGCCCAGGAAGGACTGGCCCTGTCTGCTGATCTCCTTCACTGGGAAAAAGTAAGGGAACCAATCCTCTCTTTTGGCCCGGAGGGAACTTATTACAGCGGTCATGTTCATAAGGCATCTATTGTAAAAAAAGATGACACATTGTATCACTTTTACTGTGCAACCTGCCCTTGGAAAGAGGGAGATCCAACTAGTGCATACGGTGAATACAGAACCATATGCGTAGCAGCAAATAAGAAATTTTGACCTGATTCTGACAAAAATAATCGCACATAAACGAACCAATATTATGATACAAAAGAAACAGGAGATCGTATGAAACATTTACAAGCTTTGCTTCAGGGAAAGTGTACCAGCCACATTTTGCCATTCCTTTGGATGAAAGGGGAAGATAATGAAACGATCAAAAAAGAGCTGGATAAAATAGAGGAATGCGGTATCCGTGAGGTGTGTCTGGAATCCAGACCACATCCGGATTTCTGTGGTCCTAAGTGGTGGGAAAATCTGGATTTTATTTGTGCAGAAGCTGAAAAAAGAGGGCTTCGTCTCTGGATTCTGGATGACAAAAAGTTTCCAACCGGATATGCTAACGGCGGATTTGAAAAGCACCCGGAAAAGTCAAAGCTGTACCTTGGAGAGCGACATATGGACATTATGGGTCCCTGCCGCAGCGGTGCAGTCCTGGTGGAAAATTTTATTCCTTCAGATGGAAGACTACTGGGAATTCTGGCAGTACCAAAGCCAGATGGACAGACCTTGGCAGTAAGAGGAAGCGGCATTTTGGATCTTACAGATACCATGGAAAACGGTTTTGTGTACTTTGATCTTCCGGAAGGAGCTTATCGCCTTTTTATCTTATTTACCACCAGAACCGGGGGCGGAAGAGATCATTATATGAATCTGATCGATTCCTCATCTGTCAAGGTATTGTTGGATGAAGTTTATGAAAAGCATTACGCTCGCTACAGTAAATATTTCGGAAATGTGATTGCTGGCTTCTTCTCTGATGAGCCAGAGCTTGGCAACGTAAAAGACTATCCCTTTGACAACATGTTAGGCCAGAAAGATATCAGATTGCCTTGGAGCGATGAGCTGGAAAGAAAACTAACAGAGACCTGGAAAGAGGAATTTCTCACCAATCTTCCTGCATTGTGGTACGATTCTGAAGAAAAAACCACAAAGGTTCGTACAGAATATATGGATGCAATGACCCATTTGGTACATACCTGCTTCAGCGGTCAGATTGGAAGCTGGTGTCAGGTACATGGTGTAGAATATATCGGACATATTATTGAAGATGACAATGCACATGCACGGATGGGCTGCAGCATCGGACATTATTTCAGGGAAATGGAAGGACAGCATATGGCTGGCATTGATGTTGTTCATCATCAGATTGTACCGGGATTTACACAACCGGTTCATCAATGGATTGCAGGAGACCGCGACGGCGAATTTTTCCATTTCGGACTGGCCAAATTAGGAAGCTCGGCAGCTCATATTCAGAAAAACAAAAAAGACCGTGCGCTGTGTGAAATCTTCGGAAACTATGGATGGGCAGAAGGTAATTCCTTTATGAAATGGCTGACTAACCATATGCTTGTAAGAGGAATTAATGAGTTCACGCCACATGCTTTTTCCATGAAATATCCAGATCCTGATTGTCCGCCGCATTTTTATGCAGGCGGTAATAATCCGGGATTTGAGTGTTTCACCTGGCTCATGCAATACATGAACAGGAGTGCCCATTTTCTCAGCAGTGGAACCCATCTGGCAGATGCGGCAATCCTTTATCACGGAGAAAGCGAGTGGTGCGGCGAAGCAATGTACTTCCAGAAACCAGGCCGTGCCCTTATGGAAAAACAGCTGGATTATGATGTGATTCCGGCAGATATTTTTGCAGAAGCTATTGTAGAAAATGGAGTTCTGAAGATTCTGGACAAGACCTACGCAAGTCTGATTATTCCATATGTGCAGTGTTTGGATGAGCGTGTAGTACAGTTTATAGAAGCCAATCAGAAAAATAAATTAAAGGTTTACATAATTGATAAATTGCCTGAAAAAACTACCAAAGGAACAGAACTGCCAGAAGTATTTTCTAAGTGGGTGGAAATTGTAACATTAGATAATCTGGCCCAAAAAGCTGTGGCAGAAAGTGAAAAGCATAGGATGCGTAAACTTGCAGTTACAGATAACGGTCAGGGAACAATTTCCGAAAACCTTCAGGATCTTCGTATGATCGTGAACCAGACAGAGGAAGGGCTTTGCGCAATGCTATTTAACGAAAGCGTGTTCAGAAGAGCTGATTTTGCTTTGCTTGTACAGGCTGAAAAATTGGATGGACTGACCCTTTATGATTCCTGGTTTAATCGCGCTAAAAGCTTTGATTTGAAGTCTTATCCGGCACAGGCTGAAGGATATGCGTATCAGATTCCGGGAAGTCTGGAGCCTGGAGAGAGCTGCTTTTTGTGCCTGGAATCAATAGAGCATATTAAAGAAGAAGGACAAAAAATTGAGCCTGATATACTTTGTCTTGAGAAAAAGACTACCCTCTATATTCCGTGGAAAGTAACAACCAAAGAAGGAAAAACTCTGCAGCTAAAAGCAGATAAAGAGCTTCCAAACATGAACGGAAGGGGCTATTTCCCTGCTTATACGGGAAGCTACCTATATACAGGAAGCTTCACCTGGAAGAAGAACGAAGGAGAGCATTATAGCTTGAAATTCCCGGAAGCGGCGGATTGCCTGAGAGTGAAATTAAACGGAGAAGATGTGGGCTATTTGGCTGGCTTCCCTGCGAAAGTGGAGGTTACAGATGCACTTCTGGACGGTGAAAATCATCTTGAAATAAAAGTGGATACTACTCTTGTCTGGAAGTTGAAAGATGGTGCATCCACTCATTTGCAGATACCTGCGACCGGAATTACAGAAGCACCGGTGATAGAGACGTATATGCGATATTAATTAGATGAGTTTGAAATGCTGTTAAACTTGAAGTTTGCGGAACATGAGAATGCTGTAAATTACAGAAACAATATGAGAGGAAAATTAAGATGAAGAAAGCAGACAGAATATATTATGGCGGAGATTATAATCCTGACCAGTGGGATGATCAGACAATAGATGAGGATATGCGTTTGTTTAAAAAAGCTGGAATTAATTTATTAACTCTTCCAGTTTTTTCATGGGCAAAGCTTGAGCCAGACGAGGGTGTTTATAATTTCGAATGGTTGGACCGAATCATTGATAAAATTTGGGAAAACGGTATTCATGTATGCCTTGCTACTCCAACTACTGCACAACCGGCCTGGCTGTCCACCAGATATCCAGAAGTACTTCCTGTTGATATTGCAGGAAGAAAAAGAACTCATGGAATGCGCGTGTTCTTCTGCGTAAACAGCTTGAAATATCGAGAAAGAGCAGCTGCAATTGCAGAGCAAATGGCTATGCGTTACGCCCATCATCCAGCACTTGCGATGTGGCATGTTTCCAATGAATATGGAACCTATTGTTACTGTCCGACCTGTCAGGCAAAGTTTCGTGTATGGTTAAGAAAACGTTATGGAACAGTGGATGAACTGAATAAAAGATGGCACACCACGTTCTGGGGAAGAATTGTCAGTAGCTTTGAAGAAGTAACACTACCTACAGAATTAAATGATGATTATCGGTTTAATCCGGCAATTCAGTTAGACTATATGCGCTTTGTAACAGATTCAACAGCGGAATGTTTCCAGAATGAATATGATATTCTGAAAAAATATAATCCGGAGATTCCTATTCAGACAAATATGTCCGGTTTTATCAAGAAATTAGATCAATTTACCATGACTAAGAAATTGGACATAGTAGGATGGGATAACTATCCGTGGCCAGATGATCCGGCGTATTTCGTGGCAATGAAGCATGATATTATGCGAGGCTTAAAAGGAGGCCAGTCTTTTGTTCTAACAGAGCAGTCTCCAAATCAGCAGAACTGGCAGCCTTATAATCTGCTAAAACGTCCTGGTGAAGTGAGAAGATTATCCTATCAGGCAATGGCGCATGGAGCAGATACCTGCCTGTTTTTCCAGATGAGACAGTCTGTTGCCGGACAGGAAAAATTCCACGGGGCAATTATTAGCCATTCAGGAAGAGAGGATACAAGAGTTTTCAGGGAATCAAGTGTATTGGGAGCTGAGCTAGCGCATATAGGAGATACTTTTTTGAATGGAAGGACACCTGCAAGGGTAGGAATCCTTTTTGACTGGAACAACTGGTGGGCATTGGAACTTTCCAGCGGTCCGTCTAAGGATATGGATTATCTAAAAACAGTTTCTCTTTATTATGAAACCCTGTATCGACAGAATATCGGAGTAGATTTTCTGCCATTTGAGGCAGAGCTGGAGAAATATGATCTCGTTATAGCACCTATGATTTATATGGAAAAAAATAATATTGGCGAAAAGTTAAATGCATATGTGAAAAATGGCGGAACTCTGGTTACTACAGTTATGTCTGGACTTGCAGATGAAAATGACCGTTGCGTATTCGGTGCTTATCCAGGAAAATTAAAGGACATGCTTGGAATCTGGGTAGAAGAAACGGACGCTCTTCGCCCGTATGAACAGAATCATATGAAAATCGAAAAGGCGGATATGGTTTCAAGAGAAGAATATTCCTGTGACTTTTTGTGTGATATTATTCATCCAGAAGGTGGTGCGGAAGTTCTTGCAACCTATGAAGATGACTTTTATGCAGGAATTCCATGCGTGACCTGCAATACTTTCGGAAAAGGAAAAGCTTACTATATTGGAACTCAGCCAGAACAGAAATTTCTGGAAGAACTGATGGAAAAAATTTGTAAAGACTGCAATATCGAAAGCGTATATTCCGCAGATGAAGGTGTGGAGCTGACAGTCAGAAAATCCGATAAAGGTAGAATTGTTTTTGTGATTAATCATAACAGTAAAGAGGCAGAAGTTGATTTTGGAACAGATAAACTGAAAAGCCTTATTGATGAGCGGAAATTTACCGGGAAGAATACGATTCAGCCAGGAGACGTATTTGTAACCATAGTTGAGGAATAGTTTGGAAGAAAATGGAGAAGTGTTGAAATGGAAAAGAATATTTTATTTCCCAAGTTAAATGGTTTCGTCCATGGTGGAGACTATAATCCGGAACAGTGGCTGGATCGTCCTGACATTCTGGAAGAAGATATCAGAATGATGAAAAAAGCAGGTGTGAACTGTGTTACACTTGGCGTTTTTTCCTGGTCCGTATATGAGCCTAGGGAAGGCGAATTTCACTTCGAGTGGCTGAAAAAAATTATGGACAGTTTATATGAAAACGGCATTTATACGATCCTTGCCACACCATCCGGCGCAAGACCTGCATGGTTGGATAAAAAGTATCCGGAAGCAATGCGAGTTGGAAAAAACGGCCAGCGAAATCATCATGGGGTGCGTCACAATCACTGCATGTCCTCACCGGAATATCGCAAAAAAACAGCACTTATGGACAAACTGCTGGCTGAAAAATTCGGACAGCATCCTGGTCTTATTATGTGGCATGTTTCCAATGAGTTAGGCGGAGAGTGCTATTGTCCTCTGTGCGTAGAGCGTTTTCAGAAGTACCTGAGCGAGCAGTTTGATCATGAAATCGACAAATTAAATCAGGCATGGTGGACAACCTTCTGGAGTCATCGTTACAATGATTTTGATCAGATTGAGCCGCCATTTGCAAATGGTGAAGGCAGTATTATGGGGCTGAACCTGGAGTGGAAACGATTTACTACCTGGAATATGAATGATTTTATGAATTCTGAAATTCAAGTCCTCAAAGAGATTACCCCGGATATCCCTGTGACAGCAAATTTTATGATGCTTTACAATGGTCTTGATTACCGAAAAATGGCACCGTTTCTGGATGTGATCTCCTGGGACAGCTATCCACAATACAACAATGATTATGAAAGCTTGTATGAAACTATGACAGAAAATGGGTTTCATCACGCAGTGATGCGCGGGTTGAAAAAGGACAAGCCCTTTATGCTGATGGAAAGTGCACCTGGGCTGGTAAACTGGCATCCGTATAATAAAGTAAAAAGACCTGGCGTTCACAAGCTTGCGTGTATGCAGGCAATTGCCTGTGGTTCCGATACTGCTCAGTATTTTCAGTGGAGAAAAGGCCGCGGCTCCTTTGAGCAGTATCATGGAGCTGTTGTAGATCACCTTGGAAAGGATGATACCAGAATTTTCAGGGAGGTGGCAGAGGTTGGTGCTTTGCTCAAAAAAATTGCCCCTGCAGCAGGAACACTGGTAAAAGCAAAAACAGCTCTGTTATTTGACTGGGACAACCGTTGGGCAATCCAGGATGTAAAAGCATTAAGTGAAAACACAAAAAATTATGAAAAAACCTGCATTGGAATCTGGAAAGAATTTCAGAAGCTGGGAGTAGAAATGGATGTGGTTAGTTCCAATGATGATCTTAGTGATTATAAAGTAGTTGTAGCACCTATGCTTTATCTTCTCCAGTCGGGAACCGCAGAAAACCTGCAGAAATTTGTGAAAAACGGCGGTCAGCTTCTAGCCACTTATTTTACCGGATATGTGGATAAAGATACCTTGTGTTATCTTGGCGGTTTTCCAGGAGACGGACTGGCAGAGTTGTTCGGAGTGATTAGTGAGGAAATTGACACCTTATATCCCTCTGATAGAAACAGCTTGTGTTTTCTTGATGGAAAAAAATGGACTGTATATGATTACGCAGAAATCTTACGGGTTCAGGATGCACAGATCCTGGCTTCCTATGGAACTGATTTCTATGAGGGAAGTGCCGCATTAACTGTAAAAGAATGGGAAAGCGATACTCATACCGGAGAAAATGGTCGTGCCTATTACATAGCAGCAAGAGTTGCGCCTGAAGAAATGGGAAGTCTGTTTGAAACAATGCTTGCTAATGCCGGAATTGCAGTTAAGGATCTTCCGGGAGAAGTGGAATACCATCAACGTCAGGGAGAAGACACTACCTATGAATTCTATCTGAATCATGGCAAAGAAAAATCGCTGATAAAGAATGTAACAGGTAGGAATTTGCTCACAGGAGAAGATATTAACGAAACATTATCGCTAGCTGCTTATGATGTGGCAGTGATTTGTAAACAGTCATAACAATAATAAATGTGACACTAAATAAAGAAATTGGACTTGACGATGACTGCTTTGTAATCGTAAAATTTTTGTATAGATTACAAAAAAAGATGGTATGAATTTATAGGCTTTAATGGGTATAATTTACAAGTGAAAATAGAAAATTCAAAAATCGGAAGGGTTTGAAGATTGTTAAAACAGAAAAAGAAGGAGACATTTGAAATGAAATTAGGAATTGTTTATACTAGCACAACACCAGAACTTATTGAGTGTGTAAACGAAGAAATCAGAAAAAATCTTGGAGATACCCCGGAAATTCTCAACTATCAGGATCCGTCTATTCTTGCAGAGGTAAGAGAGCATGGTTATGTAACTGCAGGTGCAGCAGCTCGCCTTGTGGGAATGTACATGCAGGCTGTTTCTGACGGGGCAGATGCAATTTTAAACTGCTGCTCTTCTGTTGGAGAAGTTGCAGATGCCGCACAGAATATTGGACGCTACACAGGCATCCCGATTGTTCGTATTGATGAGGAAATGTGCCGTGAAGCAGCTCGCCTTGGCAAGAGAGTAGGCGTACTCGCAACTCTTCCTACTACCCTGGAGCCTACCAAGAATACAGTCTCCCGTGTTGCAAGAGAAATGAACAGCCATGTAGAACTGGTTGATGGACTTGTAGATGCATTCGGCGCAGACCAGGATAAATTTAAAGCTCTTCTTTGTGCAAAGGCAGAAGAAATCGCAGATCAGGTAGATGTGATTCTTTTGGCTCAGGGATCTATGGCATATGCAGAAGATGCAATTCATGAGAAAATTGGCAAACCTGTACTTTCCAGCCCACGTTTTGGTGCACAGGCACTTGCAGCTGCATTGAAGGCTAAAGGATTATAAGATTAATCATATAGAGAACAAAACTGCACAATTAAAGGAGAAAAATCATGCTGACAGATACAACCAGATCCCCTTACGCGAAGGTACATGCGTTGGACGGGATGAAAGTAAAATGGACAGGCGGTCTTTGGAAGGAACGCTTTGATACCTGTGCGAACAGCACTGTGCCTCAGCTGAAGCACATGTTTGACAGCAAGGATATCAGCCATGTAGTAGAGAACTTCAAAATCTGCGCCGGAGATGCGCAGGGAGATTTTGACGGAACTGTTTTTGGAGACGGAGACTTTTATAAATGGATGGAATCTGCCATTTATACGGCTTATCAGACAGATAACCAGCTTCTGAAGGATGAGATTGAAAAATATATTGATCTTATCGGAAGAGCACAGCAGCCGGACGGCTATCTTTCCACCAAGCAGATCATTGGAGAAAGAAGCGGGAACGGCGTTTCCAGAATGGGAGATATTAACGATTTCGAGGTATACAACTTCGGACATATGTTTACAGCGGCCTGTGTACATAAAAGAATTACAGGCAAGGACAGCTTTCTTGCAATTGCAGCCAGAACAGCAGATTATCTGGAGCATCTGTATGAAGAGGCAGAACGCACAGGAGAGGTTCAGACTGCAGTTTGCCCTTCCCATTATATGGGACTTGTGGAAATGTATCGTACCACTGGCGAGGAACGTTATCTAAAGCTTGCAAAGCAGGCGATTGCGCTTCGTGACAGCGTAAAGAACGGTTTGGATGACAACCAGGATAAGATTCCGCTGAAGCAGCATGAGAAGATTCTTGGACATGCAGTTCGTGCCAATTATCTCTATGCAGGCGTGGCAGATCTTTGCCTGGAAGAGGAAGATCCGGATTATATTAACGTTCTCCACAAAGTATGGAGAAGTCTTGTGGATAAAAAGCTTTATATTACCGGCGGATGTGGAGCCTTGTATAATGGTGCTTCTCCGTATGGATACTTTTTTGATCATCAGCTTGTTCATCAGGCATATGGCTATGAATATCAGCTTCCGAATATTACTG
>OLSO01000509.1_pt1 | contig 37195 bp, 31 predicted proteins | sample 1672441 | NCBI WGS metagenome assembly OLSO01 (sample SAMEA3136686, study PRJEB25190) | human gut metagenome | biome: human gut; feature: human-associated habitat; material: faeces | place: Austria | collected 2013 | reverse complement strand
GATAAACGCTGAAGGCATCTAAGCGTGAAGCCCCCCTCAAGATGAGATATCCCAAGACCCCTTGAAGAACACGAGGTAGATAGGGCAGAGGTGGAAGTGCAGTAATGCATGGAGCTGACTGCTACTAATCGGTCGCAAGCTTATCCAAACGCGGAGAAAGCGGATAGCATCCGCTTACAAAGCAAGGTAGGGTTAAAAAGGTTAAAGACTTAAAATAATCGGATTGATATTTATACAGACTGTATGTGGTTTTGAAGGTATGTGAAATGAGACATCGGAGTGATCCGGTGTCTTTTTGCATTACAGAAAAGATATATTAAACAGTGAAGAAAGGTAGCATACTACGGGGAAACTGTGGTACAATGAGCAGAGATAAAGCGAGGAAAGGAAACCATCTATGATTTTTGATAGTCATGCACATTATGATGATGAACAATTTGATTGCGACCGGGAGGAACTTCTTGATTCGATGCAGGAGCATGGGATCGGTGGCATTATTAACGTAGGAGCCTCTATGGAGGGCGTCTTTGCAAGTCAGGAGCTGGCGGAAAAATACCCGTTTATTTATGCAGGGGTCGGAATTCATCCGGATTATGTGGGCAGTCTGAATGAGGAGAAGCTCCGGATGCTGGCAGAGCTTTGCAAAAAGTCGAAGACGGTCGTGGTCGGAGAAATTGGTCTGGATTATTATTGGGATAAAGAAGCGCATGATATTCAGAAAAGGTGGTTTATCGAACAGCTGAAAATGGCACAGGAGGCAGAGCTTCCGGTCAATATACACAGCAGGGATGCGGCGAAGGATACATTGGATATTATGCGACAGGAGCATGCGGGTACGACCGGCGGGATCATTCATTGCTTTTCCTCCTCAGCAGAGATGGCGATGGAGTATGTACGGCTGGGGTATTATATCGGTATCGGAGGTGTAGTCACCTTCAAAAATGCAAGAGTGATGAAGGAGGTAGCGGCAGCTGTTCCGCTGAACCGTATCGTGGTCGAGACAGACTGTCCATATCTGGCGCCGACACCATATCGGGGAAAACGAAATGCATCCTTGTATCTTCCACTTGTGATAGAGGAAATCGCACGGATCAAAGAGGTGTCCCCGGCAGAAGTTGAACAGGCAACGTATGAAAATGTGCTTCAGCTGTTTCCGAAGATCGCGAAGTGACTGCGTTCATGAGCAAGTAGCGAAGCTAGGCCCTGTCAGCACACCTGCAGGGATGGATTGTGAATGTCCGCTTTACACAGGGGACTTGCTTGATTCGGTTAAAATATATCCGGAGGTATCCGGACAGAGAGGAATAGAACACAAAATGACAGAGAAATTATCGAATCCGAAAAAAACAATCGAGGTGATCCAGAAGCATGGATTTGATTTTCAGAAAAAGTTTGGACAGAATTTTCTGATTGATTCGCATGTGCTGGAAAAAATAGTCGGAGCAGCAGAGATTACAAAGGATGATTTTGTGCTGGAAATCGGTCCGGGAATCGGCACCCTGACACAATATCTGGCAGAAGCAGCCAGGGAAGTGACAGCAGTAGAGATTGACCGAAATCTGATTCCGATCCTTGGAGAAACACTTTCTGACTACTCAAATGTGACGATCATCAATGAGGATGTCCTGAAGCTGGATCTGGCTGCGCTGGCAAATGAGAAAAACGGAGGTAAGCCGATCAAAGTGGTTGCAAATCTTCCATATTATATTACAACGCCGATCATTATGGGACTGTTCGAGAGCCATGTTCCGGTGAGCAGTATCACCGTTATGGTGCAAAAGGAAGTGGCGATGCGGATGCAGGCAGGACCCGGCACGAAGGATTATGGGGCATTGTCGCTCGCAGTACAGTTTTATGCAGAACCATATATTGCTGCCAATGTGCCGCCGAACTGCTTTATTCCGCGTCCGAATGTAGGCAGTGCGGTGATTCGCCTGAAGACATATGAGCAGCCACAGATTCAGGTAAAGGATGAAGCATTTTTATTTGCACTGATCCGTGCTTCCTTTAATCAACGCAGAAAAACACTTGTGAACAGCCTGAAAAATGCATCGGATTTAAAGCTGGAAAAGGAACAGGTTCTGGAAGCACTGCGTACTATGGGACTGAGTGAAACGGTGCGTGGAGAAGCGCTGACGCTGGAGCAGTTTGCATCGCTTGCAGATTTGCTGAAAGCATAGCAGCTGCAATCAGAGTAAAAGAAAGGAGCGGGGCTATGAGAGAACAGCATTTTACGTTTCCATCCTGGAATGGAAGCAATGAGATACACGCCGTCCACTGGATTCCGGACGGTGAGATACGTATGGTTGTTCAGATTTCACATGGCATGTCGGAGCATATCAGGCGGTATCGGGCATTTGCAGAGCATTTATGTACATATGGGATTCTTGTGTGCGGCCATGATCACCTGGGGCATGGGGATTCTGTGGCGAACGCAGACGGTTATGGATTTTTTTCAGAAAAAGACGGAAATCGGGCGCTGCTTCATGATTTGCACAGAGTGACAGAGCTGACAAAAAGAAAATATCCGGATGTCCCTTATGTTCTGATGGGACACAGCATGGGCTCGTTTCTGGCACGTCAGTATGTGTGCTGCTATGGATCGGAGCTGGATGGGGCGATTATCTGCGGGACAGGCTATCATCCGGCAGGAGAGCTTCGTTTTGCGCTTGCACTTTGCCGGAGGCTGGCAGCAGTAAAAGGGTGGAATTATCATAGTCGTTTGCTTGACTGGATGGCTTCGGGAAGCTATAATATGAAATTCTGGCCGAATCGGACACACTTTGACTGGCTAAGCCGGGATGACGCATCGGTAGATGCCTATATTGCGGATGAAAAATGTGGATTTCCATTTACCTTAAATGGTTATTATAATCTATTTCTTACCTTATATAAGATTATCCGGCCGGAGTATCTGGAGCGGATGCCGAGAGAGCTTCCTATCTATTTTATTGCAGGCGCAAAGGATCCGGTAGGGAACAACGGAAAGGGTGTCAGAAAAGTAGTCGATTTGTTTAAACAATACGGCATGCAGAAGGTGCAATGTAAGCTGTATCCGTATGACCGGCATGAGATTTTAAATGAGCTGGACCGGTATATGGTGTATGAAGATGTACGGAACTGGCTGGAAGAAGTGATTCAGAATTTACGACAGAAAAAAGAGATGGACAAACAGTAAATAAGGGACAGCAGCGGTTTTTGCTTAGATGCGAAGCTGGCTGCTGTTTTTTACTTTACAGGTTACTGAATCAGAATATTTTTAAATCGCATGCAACAATCTCAGAAAAAAAGAACACTTATATATAGAACGAAAGATGCAGCATTCTGTATCGGAAAGGAGGAGGTTATGGAAGATGCGACATCTCTGGTTCTTCGGGCAAAGGATGGCGATGTGCATGCATTTGCCGGATTGTATGCACAGATTTATAAAGATTTGTATCGGTTTGCGGTGTGTACCTTACAGAATTTGCATGATGCAGAGGATGCAGTGAGTGAAACCGTATTGGATGCCTTTTCGCAGATTGGCAGTCTGCGCAAACCAGAATCCTTTAAAAGCTGGATGTTTGCAATTTTGTCGGTAAAATGCAGAAAGAAAATACAGGATTATGGGAAGGCAGGTATGGAACTGACGGAAGATCTGATGCGGACGGAAGCAGACTTAAGTGAGCAGCTGGATGTCCAGGAGGCATTTCAACGGCTTTCGAAGGAGGAGCGGATGATGCTGGCGCTGAAGCTGTTTGCCGGATATTCCAGTAATGAGATCGGAGCGCTTTTGCAGCTGCCGCCCGGAACGATCCGTTCAAGACAGCACAGAGCATTAAAGAAGATGAAAGCAGTGCTGGAAGATGAAAAAAAGCAAAAAACAGATGCAGGGAAAATCTGGAACAGGGAAAATAAGAAATAGTGAAGATCAGAAGCAGAGAATCCTTGGGACAAAGAATATCAGAAAATGTGAAAATCAGAAACAGGCAGAAGGGAGCATCAGATATGGATGAGAAAAAAATGCTGGATTTGCTGAGAAAGCAGGCAGAAGAGATTGAACCTCCGGAATCGCTTTCGCCGGATGCAATTGAACAGATGTTGGCAAAACAAAAGAAAGAGATAAAAGAAGCAGAACCGAAAGAGAAGAAAAAGGAAAAGGAGGGGCAGGACATGGCAGATCAGAAAAAAGATACAGGTAAACACAAAAAGAAATTCTCATATCGCATGATCGCAGAGCTGGGCAGTATGGCGGCAATTTTTGTGCTTGGTGTGACGGTATATTCTCAGTCGAAGCAGATTACGCAGCTTAAGAAACCAGCCATGACAGTACAGCAGCTAGAGACAGAGACTGAAAAAGCGGAAATGGGAGAAGCGAAGACAGAAGCGGAGCAGACAGCCGAGAAAGCGGTAAAGGCAGAAACAGAGCAGACAACTGAGGAAGCGGTAAAAGCAGAAACAGAGCAGATAGCTGAGAAAACGGTAAAAGCAGAAACGGAGCAGACAACCGAGAAAGCGGTAAAGGCAGAAAATGGATCGGAACCGGAAACAGAGCTTGCAGCGGATGCAACGGAAGCTTTCGAAAATGCGACTTTCATGCAGGAAAGCTCGAACTCAGAGGATACGCTGACCTATGCATCCGGATATCAGGAGATTTATGACAGGCTGTATGAGCTTTTCCAGTCGAACACGATTTTGTATGATTATGATACCTCAGACGGAGGGATGGATCCAAGAAGCGTCACGTACATGGTGGAGGAGTCTGCATTAGATGTCAGTACAGCGGCCACAGAGGATCACGTGGATTATTCCAGAACCAACATACAGGAGGCGGGTGTAGATGAGGGAGACATTATCAAGACGGATGGAACCTGGATCTACATTTTAAAGCAGGATGGCAGCTTTTCAATTGTACGTGCAAATGATGGAGCACCGAAGGTGGAAAGCACGACTAAGCTGGAGAAAACGGGATTATCAAACAGAGAGATCCGGGAAATGTATCTGGATGGCGATCGACTGATCATTGTGGAAGAGGGTATTTGTACGGCACTTGAGAAGGACAATGAGCTCTATCGAACCTCGACCGGATACCAGACAGTATTGTCGGTATGGGACATCACAGATCGCGCGCAGCCAGAGCAGATCGGAATGCTGCGACAGGACGGATATTATAAGGATTCCAGAAAAAATGGTGATTTTGTATATCTCTTTACTTCTTATATGCCATATATTGCAGATACCTATGAAGAGAGTACGATTGTTCCGCGTATAAACGGGGATGAGGTTGCTTATAATCAGTTCTATCTTCCGGAGAAGCCGGCAAGTGAGAACTATCTGATCATCAGCTCTGTGGATATCACAAAGCCGGAGGAAGTAAAGGACCAGAAGGTGCTGGTGTCCGGTGCGGATAGCTTTTATGTCAGCACAGAGAATATTTATGTGACAAATGAAAATTATAACAGCGGCAGAGATACGGTTGTGACAGAAATCGCGAAATTTCATTATAAAGACGGCAGAATTACCGGTGTGGCGGCAGGGTCGGTCAAAGGATATCTGAATGATTCCTTTTCTTTAAATGAATATGACGGAACCCTGCGCGTGGTTTCTACCTATTATGATGAAATGTGGGAGGAATGGAATGCACTGTATATTCTGGATGAGAAGCTGCAGCAGCTCTCAGCGATTGAAGACCTCGCACAGGGTGAGACAATTCGTTCCGCACGCTTTTTTGGAACAACCGGATATTTTGTGACCTTCCGGCAGACCGATCCGCTTTTTTCAGTGGATTTGTCCAACCCGGAAAATCCGAAGGTCTTAGGTGAACTGAAGATCAGCGGATTTTCTTCCTATCTGCATTTTTACGGGGAGAATTTACTGCTTGGAATTGGCTATGAAGCAGATGAAAATACGGGAAGTACGACAGGCCTGAAGCTATCGATGTTTGATATTTCCGATCCGGCGAATGTGAAGGAAGTAAGCCGTACCGTGCTTCCGGGGATGACCTGGTGTCCGGCAATTGAAGATTACAAGTCTATTTTGGTGGACCCGGATAAAAATCTGATCGGCTTTTACTGCGACAAGAGATACTTTGTCTATTCTTATGACGAGACAGGCGGATTTACAAGAGAGCTGCTGTGTGATTTTTACGGGGATGAATTTCTGGGCGTGTCAGATCAGGCAGGGCAGGAGCAGGGTACATCCAAGATTGCGGCAACCGTAGATTATGACAATATGCGAGGGCTTTACATCGGGGATTATCTGTATCTGGCCGGGAATGATTTTGTGGCGGCGTATGATATGAAAGACGGATTCTCCATGGAAAAAGTAATAAAAGTAAATTAGGGGACTTGTTTGATTCGGTTAAAGAATCGGTTGTAATATCATGTAGAATTTACTGGACGAAATAAGCAAAAAAGTGTATGATAATGGGAGCAGGTGGAAATAAGGAGGATGCTTTTATCATGCTAGAAGAATTAAAAAAACAAGTGTATGAAGCAAATATGGAGCTCCCGAAGCGCGGACTTGTCACCTATACCTGGGGCAATGTCAGCGGCATTGACCGCGAGGCTGGTCTGTTTGTCATCAAGCCGAGCGGAGTCGATTACGAAAAGCTCTGTCCGGACGACATGGTGGTCATCGATATGGAAGGCAATCGTGTAGAAGGCAAATATAAGCCGTCGTCTGATACTGCCACTCATCTGGAGCTGTACAAGGCATTTCCGGAGCTTGGAGGTGTAGTACATACTCATTCGCCGTGGGCGACCTCATGGGCGCAGGCCGGCAGAGATATTCCGTGCTACGGGACCACACATGCAGATTATATGTATGGACCGATTCCGTGTGCGAGAAGCCTGACTCCGGAAGAGATCAATGGCGAGTACGAGAAGAATACCGGCCTTGTCATCATTGAGACCTTCAAGGAGAGAGGCATCAATCCGGTATACGTACCGGCAGTGCTCTGCACGAATCACGGACCGTTCACCTGGGGCAAGGATGCTTCTGAGGCGGTTCATAATGCGGTTGTACTTGAGGAAGTGGCAAAGATGGCATGCCGTACCGAGCTGATCAATCCGCGGGTTACTCCGGCGCCGGATTCTATCAAAGAGAAGCATTTCATGAGAAAGCACGGTGCAAACGCATATTACGGACAGTAATCACAGATAAGGACAAAGAAGGGGTGTACATTATGACGACACTGGAATTACAAAAAATGGCGAACGAAGTTCGCAAAGGCATTGTGACTGCAGTACACAGTGCAAAGGCTGGACATCCGGGCGGATCTCTTTCCGCAGCAGATGTTTTTACATACCTGTATTTTGAGGAGATGAACATTGATCCGAAGAACCCGAAGGATCCGGACAGAGACCGCTTCGTGCTTTCCAAGGGCCATACCGCTCCGGGCTATTATTCCGCGATGGCTCACAGAGGCTATTTCCCGGTAGAGGATCTTGTGACGCTGCGTCATATCGGCTCTCATTTGCAGGGACATCCGTGCATGCAGCATATCGCTGGTATTGATATGTCTTCCGGATCTCTTGGACAGGGCATTTCTGCTGCAGTTGGAATGGCACTGGCAGGAAAAATGGACAAAAAGGATTACCGTGTGTACACGCTGCTTGGCGATGGCGAGATTCAGGAGGGCCAGGTATGGGAGGCTTCCATGTTCGCAGGACACAGAAAGCTGGACAATCTGGTAGTCATCGTGGACAATAATGGTCTTCAGATCGATGGAAACATCGCAGACGTATGCTCACCGTACCCAATTGATAAGAAGTTCGAAGCATTCAATTTCCACGTAATCAACGTAGCAGACGGAAACGACATGGAGCAGCTGGCAGCCGCATTCAAGGAAGCAAGAGAGACCAAGGGCATGCCGAGTGCAATTATCATGAAGACCGTAAAGGGTAAGGGTGTTTCCTTCATGGAGAATCAGGCATCCTGGCACGGAGTAGCTCCGAATGATGAGCAGTATGCAGTAGCTATGGCAGACTTAGAGAAAGTGGGGGAAGCATTATGTCAGAAGTAAAGAAAATCGCAACGAGAGAGAGCTATGGTAAGGCACTTGCCGAGCTCGGCGCAGAGCACGATGATCTTGTAGTTCTGGATGCGGATCTCGCAGGTGCTACAAAGACAGGTATTTTTAAGAAGGCATTTCCGGAAAGACACATTGACTGCGGTATCGCAGAGTGCAATATGATGGGCATTGCAGCAGGACTTTCTACGACAGGCAAGGTACCGTTTGCAAGTACTTTTGCTATGTTTGCAGCAGGAAGAGCCTTTGAGCAGGTAAGAAACTCCATCGGCTATCCGCATATGAACGTAAAGATCGGTGCGACTCATGCAGGTATCTCTGTAGGTGAGGATGGAGCATCCCATCAGTGCAACGAGGATCTGGCTCTGATGCGTACGATCCCGGGTATGGTAGTCATCAATCCATCTGACGATATCGAGGCAAGAGCAGCAGTCAGAGCCGCTTACGAGTATGTAGGACCGGTTTACCTGCGTTTTGGTCGTCTGGCTGTTCCGGTGATCAATGACAATCCGGACTACAAGTTTGAGATCGGTAAGGGTGTTACCTTAAGAGAAGGTACTGACGTGACGATCATCGCTACCGGACTTTGCGTAAGTAGTGCACTGGAAGCAGCTGATATGCTGGCAAAGGATGGTGTATCCGCAAAGGTTATCAACATTCACACGATCAAGCCGTTGGATACTGAGCTGGTCGTTGAGGCTGCAAAGGCTACCGGCAAGGTTGTTACTGTAGAGGAGCATTCTATCATCGGTGGTCTTGGCGGAGCCGTATGCGAGGCACTTTCTGAGAAGGCTCCGACTCCGGTTCTTCGGATTGGGGTCAAGGACGTATTCGGCGAGTCCGGACCGGCAGTTGCACTTCTGCACAAGTATCAGCTCGATGGCGAAGGTGTTTACGCTCAGATCAAAGAGTGGCTGTAAGAATCTTTGTAAAAATTTATAAAATACTTTAAAAAACAGAAGACTCTGATTTATGGCATAACTGCCGTAAATCAGAGTCTTTTCATATGTCCGGGGACTTCGTGGATATCCCTTCTGAAGCGGTGGATATCTTTCACCGCCCGTCTCTCCGGTGTGGATTACTCCGTTCCGGCGTGGCAAGCGTGAAGATAAATTCGGTGCCTACTCCTTCTGTACTGATGACGTTGATATTCTGGCTGTGTGCGCGGATGATTTCGCGGACGATGGATAAGCCAAGTCCGATGCCCTTTTTGTCTCTGCCGCGGGAGACATCTGTCTTATAAAAACGCTCCCAGATCTTTGGCAGGTTCTTTTTTGAGATGCCCTCTCCGAAGTCTTTGACGGAGACGAAGACGAGCTTTTTCCGTTCATGGACGCTGACCAGGATTTCCTTCCCTGCCGGACTGAATTTTATCGCATTGTCAATGAGATTGTATAGCACCTGCTGTATGCGTCCCATATCCGCACAGACGATCAGTGGCTCATCCGGAAGGTCTGTGCGGATTGCCAGATTTTTTTTCTGGCAGAGTACCTCGAATGTATCGAGCGTATGCCGGATCACCTCGGAGATGTCAAATTCTGTGAGATCCAGATAAATACGCTGGTCGTCGAAGCTGTTCAGCAGCAACAGCCCTTCGGTGAGCTTGTTCAGACGCTCAGTCTCACTTAAGACGATACCAAGATAGCGCTCCTGCATTTCCGGGGAGATCGTGCCATCGAGCATGGCTTCTACATAACCCTTGATGGATGTCAGCGGAGAGCGGAAGTCGTGTGAGATATTTGAAATAAACTCGCTGGTATTCATTGGAATGTCCGGCTGATTCGGACAGATATTTCAGGGTTGCAGTCAGACGTCCAAGCTCATCATCCCGGTCGTAGGTGATCTCCGGTTTGGTGGAATCCTCTTCCATATAGCGGGCAGCTGCCTCTGAGGCATCACGCAGCGGGCGGTACAGCTTAAAATATATGGCCAGAAACGGGATGAGCGAGAGTAGCATAACGAACGCAACCATAATATAGCAGGTATTCTGGATAGCGACGGAGGCGCCGTGTAAGGCATCCTGCCAGGTGGGATCCGAGGAAATACCATGCAGATAGTGCTGCAGTACATGCGGGACGAGCAGCATGGTCAGCAGGAAGCTTAGCAGGAGAAAACACAGATAGGAAGCGATCATTGTGATCAGCATTTTTTTTGGTTTCATGCCTTCACCTCGAATTTGTAGCCGATTCCCCATACGGTAGAGATCGCCCAGCTGGCGTGATCCTTGATCTTTTCCCGGAGCCGCTTGATATGGACGTCTACCGTGCGGGTATCTCCGATGTATTCATAGCCCCAGATATGGTCGAGCAGCTGTTCGCGGGTAAATACCTGGTTTGGTGAGGAAGCGAGAAAATATAGAAGCTCCAGCTCCTTTGGCGGCATGTCGACCGTTTTTTCTTTATAGACTACGGAATAGTTGGTAAGATTAATTGTCAGATCCGGGTATTCAACGTATTTTCCGGCCGGCTTTGTCTGTGCAGCCTGGGCAGGCTGATAACGGCGCAGTACGGCCTTGACCCGGGCGACAAGCTCTTTGGAATCAAACGGTTTAATGATATAGTCGTCAGCTCCGAGCTCCAGTCCGAGCACCTTGTCAAAGACCTCTCCCTTGGCAGAGAGCATAATGATCGGAACGTTGGACTGCTGGCGGATCTCCCGGCAGACCTGGTAACCGTCGATGCCCGGAAGCATGAGATCGAGTAATATCAGATTCGGGGAGAAGAGGCGGAACTGCCGCAGCGCCTCTTCTCCGTCGTAGACGATTTTGGTATCATAAAACTCTTTTGTCAGATACAGAGAAATCAGCTCTGAGATGTGTTCGTCATCATCGACGATCAGGATCTTCTGTCGTGCTACCATAAAAAACCTCCTATACGCTACTTAAACTCTACTATGGTTACGCCGGCATCGCCTTCTCCGTATTCGCCGAGGCGATAAGAGGCGACGTGCTTCTGGCGACGCAGATACTGATGTACTGCTTTGCGCAATGCGCCGGTTCCTTTGCCGTGGACGATCCGCACCGGGGAGAGGTGGGCAAGATAAGCGTCATCCAGATATTTATCGAGTTCTACGATCGCTTCATCGGTCGTCATGCCGAGCAGGTTCAGCTCAGAGCTGATAGAAGAAGACTTGGACATCCGGATCTTGCCGCTGCCGGAAGTCTTTGCACTGCTGCTTTTGCTGTAAGCCGGAAGCTCATCCTCAAGCTTTTCCAGATCCTTCAGATTGACCTGTGAGCGCAGGATTCCCATCTGTACGAACAGATTGCCGCGGGCATCCGGGAGCGTGCTCACTGTACCGCGCAGGTTCATGCTGAGCACGCGGACACCGTCGCCGATGCGAAGATCTTTTGCCTGCAGCTGTTTTTGGGGCTTCTGGTCTGCCTTGATGCCATTGGCCTTCTGCAGAGCGTTCATTTTTTCGCGGAGCTTTGTGCGTTCCCTCTCCATTTCCTTTGCGGAGCCGGATGCTTTTCCGAGCTTATTGTAGCTGCGGATGGTCTCGTCGGCATATTCCTTTGCCTCTCTGAGCACAGTCTGTGCTTCTTCACGTGCTTTACGCAGAATCTCATCACGGCTGGAATCAAGACGGCCTTCCTTGCGCTCCAGACGCTTTTTCAGTTCCTCGATCTCTTGCTTGTAGCGGTTGACCTCTTCACGCTCGTGCTCAATCTGAGCACGGCTGGATTCGAGATCGGAGATGACATCTTCGAAGCTCTCGGCATCCTGGGTCAGATGCTCACGGGCTTCTTCGATGACATAGTCCGGAAGGCCGAGCTTTTCAGAGATCGCAAAGGCATTACTCTTGCCCGGGACACCGATGAGCAGCCGGTAAGTCGGACGGAGCGTCTCGACACTGAATTCGCAGCAGCCGTTTTCGATGCCGGGTGTGGAGAGGGCAAAGACCTTCAGCTCGCTGTAATGCGTCGTTGCGATCGTGCGTACATTTCTGCGGTGCAGATTGGAGAGAATGGAGATCGCAAGCGCGGCGCCTTCGGTCGGATCAGTACCGGCACCGAGCTCGTCGAAGAGGACGAGGGAGCGCTCATCTGCCTGATCCCAGAAGGAGACAATATTTGTCATATGCGCAGAGAACGTACTGAGACTCTGTTCAATACTCTGCTCATCTCCAATGTCAGCGTAGATTTCATCAAAAATGGCAAGCTCAGAGTGGTCGGATGCAGGGATATGCAAACCGGACTGTCCGAGCAGTGTAAACAATCCGACGGTCTTCAGGGAGACCGTTTTTCCTCCGGTATTTGGTCCGGAGATCACGAGCATCGTGAAATCCTCTCCGATGCGGATATCGACAGGAACGACCTTTTTCGGATCAAGCAGTGGATGACGGCCCTTTTTGATTCGGACGCGCCCTTCTTCGTTGAAATCCGGTTCGCTTCCCTTATAGTAGAGAGAGAGCTGAGCACGCGCAAAGATGAAGTCCAGCTCCGTCATGAGCAGGATATTGTCATTGATGGCGTCGCTGTTGACAGCTACCTGCCCGCTTAAATTGGCGAGCACGATCTCAATCTCTTTTTCTTCTTTGATCTCCAGCTCACGGAGATCATTGTTCAGCTTTACGACAGCCATCGGCTCGATGAAGAGTGTGGATCCGGTAGAGGACTGATCGTGGATCATTCCGGGTACCTGTGAGCGGTATTCCGCCTTGACCGGGATACAGAAGCGGCCGTTGCGCTGTGTGATCACGGCGTCCTGCAGATAATTTCTTGTGCCGCCGTTGACCATGGCGTTCAACTGTGCACGGATGCGGTCATTTGCCTGATGCATCTGACGGCGCACCTGCTTGAGCCCCGGACTTGCATCGTCTGCGATCTCTTCTTCGGACGGAATGCAGCGGTTGATCTCATGGCTAAGTGAGGTGAGCGGCTGTAAGGAAGTGAACATTTCTTCCAGAGAGTCCTCGTTTTGCTCTTCCAAAGATGCCTGTGCACTGCGGGACCATGCCTTTACGCGAGAGGTCGTCTCGAGCAGCTTTGCGACGCGAAGCAATTCTTCGACATTTAAGGAGCTTCCGACCTCCAGTCGACGCAAGGACATACGGATATCTGCAAGACCTGAGAATGAGACGTTGCCTTTTCGGAGCAGGCGGCTTACAGCGTCACTTGTCTCACGCTGCATCCGGCGGATCTGCGTAAGATCCGAGGATGGGGACAGATTCCGGCACAGCTCTTTTCCTGGCTGGGAACCGGCATAGTCGGTAAGTTTCTGTATAATTTTCGGGTATTCGAGTACCCGGAGTGCTTTTTCGTTCATAATAACCTCATAAAAATAATTGCAGCAGTTCCGCACGACTTTTTGACAGAACCTTCCAAACAGATACAAAATCAGCTGCCACAGTGGGTGCGAAGCAGCTACTCGGTTATAAGCAAGCAGCGAAGCGGATTGCGAATATCCGCTTTTATTGTATCGCAAAATCCCGGATTTGAAAACCGCTTCTTGCGTAGTATAAATTTTTTCGAGACCTTGTAGATTTTTCAATTATCAAGTATACTGAAAATAATGGAGCCGAATTGCCAGGCAGTGATTTGGTTATAAGATAAGTAAGTAGCGAAGCGGATTACAGATATCCGCTTTGATTTTTGACGGGAGAGGTGTATGTTTGACGAGAAAAAGATTGAATCGCTCTGTACGCGGGACATGACCTTTTTGCTTGGACAGCAGCTGCAGTTGCTCCATGCGGTAGAAAATCTGCAGGTTGAGGAAGCAGAGACACCGGAAGCTTTTTATATCAATGCGGAGGTCGGATCAAAGGCAGGAGGCGGAGAAACGGTTTATCCGGTCTGGATCCGCTGCCGCAGGCAGACCGGGGAGATTGAGGACTTCAGCTGTGAATGTGCCGCTTTTCAGGATGAACCGGGTATGTGCCGACACTGTGTGGCAGCGGCGCTTGCATATCTGGAACAGAAGAAAAGTGCAGAGAGGATGAAGCTGTATCGTGGGCTGCTGGCAGAGTCAAGGAAGGAGCATTCGGACAAAGAGATGCTGCTGGCTATGGAGGCATATGCGATGCGTCGTCGGATGCAGAAGCAAAAGCCGGAAGGGACGATCGAGCTGATTCCAAAGCTGTACGAAACAGGACGGAACTATTATTATGGAAGAAAGAGCTATGCGCTGACCTTTCAGATTCAGGAAAACAGCGGCAGGAGCTATGTGCTGCGCAATCTGAGTGATTTTATCGAGGCTATTGAAAAAGAGGAGAAGTATACTTACGGGAAAAAGCTTTCTTTTGTTCATAGTAAGAGTATATTTACGGAAAAAGCATGGCAGTATGTGCAGCTCATATGGGATGGAATAAAGGTCGGCAATACAGGCAATGAAAAGCTGGCGAAGGAGCTTCCGCTGAACCGGATGCTGATGGAGCGTTTCTTTGAACTGAATCTGAACCAGGAGATCGCATATGAGAGCTTTGACTGTCCATATGAGACACTGCAGATCATAGATGAGAATCCGCCGGTTCAGCTGCAGCTGCAAAAAGAGACCGGTCATGCATTTCGTGTGTGGATTCCGCCTCTTGCCATCTGGAAGGGGACAAGGTCTTTATTTGTTCGGATGCGGGAAACAATCTATCGCTGTACCGCTGACTATCGGTATGCGATGGAGAGGCTGCTGGAATGTGCAAATGAGGATAAAGCAATCAAGCTGAAAATCGCAGAGGAGGATATGCCATTGTTCTGTTCGGCGGTTTTGCCGGAGCTGGAGCAGGAGAAGGCGATCGAGACGAGAGGTGTTTCACTGGAGAAATACCGTCCAAAGGAAGCCGTGTTTGCTTTTTATCTGGATGAGGAAGATGGCAGTGTCACACTGCACACAGAGTGCACATATGGAGAATATCAGTACGATTTGCTCCGGCAGGAGCCAGACGGCAGACGTGATTTGCTGCGGGAGAGGCAGGTACTCGAGGTGGCACGCAGTTATTTCCCATATGAGGACTCTGAAAGGGGGCTTCTCTGCTTTGCGGCATCCCAACAGGATCGGATGTATCAGCTGCTCAGTACCGGGATCCGTCAGCTGGAGCAGGAGGGAAAGGTCTATGCGACGGACCGTATTCAGTCACATCATTTGCTGCGCACGCCAAAAGCACAGATAGGTGTGTCTATGGCGAATGGGCTGCTGGAGCTTACCGTTTTGTCAGATGCATTTAGCCGGGAGGAACTCGCGGAGGTGCTGGAAAGCTATCGCAGGAAGAAAAAATATCACCGTCTGCGCAGCGGAGATTTTCTGGAGCTGACGGGGAATGCGGTCACAACGGTGGCAGAGCTGCTCGATGGGCTGGAGCTTAACGGAAAACAGCTTGCAAAGGACAGCGTGAAGCTGCCGGGGTATCGGGCATTGTTTATCGATCAGGTCATAAAGGAGCACGGTACGCAGCTTACCGTGAAGCGGGATGAGGCATACCGGGCTGTGCTGCGCGATATGAAGCATGTAAAGAGCAGTGATTTCAGGATTCCGGGCGAATTGGACGAGACGATGCGAAGCTACCAGAAGATCGGCTACCGCTGGCTTCGGACGCTGGCGAAGCTTGGCTTTGGAGGGATTCTGGCAGACGAGATGGGCCTTGGAAAGACGCTTCAGTCGATTGCATATCTGAGGGCGCGGCGTGAGGAAGGGATCAGCCGGTTTCCGGATCTGATCGTCTGTCCGGCCTCGCTTGTTTACAACTGGAAAAAGGAAATCGAACGCTTTGCACCGTCTCTGACGGTCTGTCTGCTGGTCGGAAGTGCGGCTGCCCGGGAGGAAATTCTTCACGAGAGGATGAGACTGGAGCAGCGGCGGATGGATGCTCCGGCTGCTGTGCGGTTGGATGCCGTACAGAGAGCCGCCGCAGATATCTGGATTACCTCTTACGATTTGCTGAAGCGTGACGTTACGCTTTATGAAACACTGCAGTTTGATACCGAAATTATCGATGAGGCACAGAACATCAAGAACCATGGAACACAGGCGGCCCAGGCAGTGAAAAAGATTTCGGCTCGTGTGCGGTTTGCTCTGACCGGTACGCCGATCGAGAACCGTTTAAGTGAGCTGTGGAGTATCTTTGATTATCTGATGCCGGGGCTGCTCGGAGGATATGAGCATTTTCGGAAGCGCTATGAGCTTCCGATTATACAGGAGGACACGGAGGCAACGAAACGGCTGCAAAGGATGACGGCACCGTTTATCCTGCGCAGAAGAAAGCAGGAGGTGCTGCGTGAGCTTCCGGATAAGCTGGAGCAGATCGTGTATGCGAAGCTGGAGGGGGAGCAGCAGCGTCTCTACGAGGCGGAACGTCAGAAGCTGCAGGAGGAGATATCTAGAAAGAGCGGAGAGGAGCTGGCAAAAAGCAGGCTGCAGATTCTGGCGGGGCTCACGAGGCTGCGGCAGCTCTGTTGTGATCCGCGGCTGCTCTATGAGGACTATACTTCGGGTGCCTGCAAGGTAGATACGTGTATGGATCTGATTCAGACCGCAGTTGAAAGCAGGCACAAGGTGTTGCTGTTTTCTCAGTTCACGAGTATTTTTCCGATTTTGGAGGAACGGCTCAGGAAGGATGGAATCGCATATTACGAGCTGACCGGAAAGACGCCGAAGGAGGAACGACAGCGGCTCACGGATGCTTTTAATCAGGATAATGTTCCGGTATTTCTGATTTCTTTAAAGGCGGGAGGAACCGGACTGAATCTGACGGCAGCAAATATCGTTATTCACTTTGATCCCTGGTGGAATCTGGCAGCGCAGAATCAGGCGACGGACCGTGCACACCGGATCGGGCAGAAAAATGAGGTCACCGTGTTACGGCTGATTGCGCAGGGTACGATTGAAGAAAAGATCGTGGAGCTGCAGGAGAAAAAGCAGGAGCTGGCCGGAAAGGTTTTGGCCGGGGAGGCAGTCTCGAATGCAGCCCTGACAAAGGAGGAGCTGCTGGAAATTCTGGCGGACAGATAAAAGACAATTACATCAGATGGGGGCAAAAAAATGAAATGGAACAAAGAAGAACGGATAGCCTACGGAAAAATTTTCCGTCTGGCGCTGCCGATTATCATTCAGAATCTGTTCAGCGCGGCGATCAGCTCAGCGGATGTCATCATGCTGAACTCAGTCGGGCAGTCCGCAATCTCTGCGGCGTCTCTGGCGGTGCAGTACAGCAGCATTTTATATATGGTATATTATGGGCTCGGAACCGGTGCAACGATGCTGTGCGCGCAGTACTGGGGCAAGGGCGAGCTGCGTGCAATTGAGAGGGTCGAAGGGATCGCACTGCGGTTCTCCATTTTGATCTCGCTGCTGTTTGCGATACCGGCAGTCGGTGTGCCACAGCTGATGATGAAGGTATTTACAAATGACGCGGAGCTGATCGAGCTTGGAGCTTCTTATCTGCGGATTATCAGTGTCAGCTATCTGTGCTGGAGCATTTCTGAAATTTATCTGGCAGTGCTGCGCAGCATTGAGCGGGTCAGAACGAGCACTGCATTGAATGTCACAGCACTCATGCTCAATATTTTCCTGAATGCAGTATTTGTATACGGGTGGTTCGGAGCACCGAAGCTTGGTATCCGTGGTGTGGCACTGGCAACTTCAATTTCACGTGCCGTACAGCTGGTGCTCTGCTTTTGGGTGTCGGCAGTCTCAAAGGACGTGAAGATCCGGCTTCGGGCGATGTTCGAGAAGGGCGGTGTACTGTTGCAGGACTTCATCCGGCTGTCATTACCGGCACTTGGCAATGATATTTTGTGGAGCGTCGCATTTTCGATGTATTCGGTCATCATGGGACATATGGGGACGGATGTCGTGGCAGCGAATTCCCTGGTCGTCGTGGTGCGGAACTTCGGAACAGTCATGTGCTTCGCAATCGCGAGTGCGAGCGGCATCTATGTCGGAAAAGAGATCGGCGCCAATCAGCTTGAGGCGGCGGAAAGAGACGGAAGCCGTGCGCTGCGTCTGACCGTGGTAACTGCGGCAGTCGGAGGCGCGCTGATTGCAGTGGCCTCTCCGTTTGTCATCCGATATGCTTCTCTGACAGAGACCGCGACCGGTTATCTGAAGATTATGCTGGCAATCAATGTGTACTATATTATGGGATCGGCGGTCAATACGACGCTGATCGCCGGATTGTTCCGCGCAGGCGGCGACAGCCGGTTCGGTCTGATCTGTGATGCAATCGATATGTGGTGCTATGCGGTACCGCTCGGATTTATCGCAGCCTTTGCATTGAAGCTGCCGCCGATGGTCGTTTATTTCCTGCTCTGCACGGATGAGTTTGTAAAGTGGCCGTGGGTGCTGAAACGCTACCGCAGTAAAAAATGGCTGAAAAATATTACACGGGAAGAGGTCTGAATGCTTTACAATGAAAAGTATTTGAATATAATGATGATACAAGGGTCAAAAGGTCATGCGTTTCATGCTTGCATGAAAAAGCATGACTTATTGACCCGCAAAACACCGAAAAGTAGCCATTTTTCGTAGAAAAATGAGCGGATTTGAGGTGTTTTAGGATTGCGAGAGCATGAAATGCGAAGCAATCCGTGTATCAGATGCAACGGATGCAGTGACAGATAAAGGATCAGAGGCAGTATGAGATTAAAAAAGAAGGAAAGGCATGAGATGCCTGATATAAATGAAATGCCGGAGGAGATACCGGAAAAACCATTGCCGGATGGCTTTGGAAAAGGCTTTGCAGCAGGCGTGCTGGCAACACTTTTTACCGGAGCGATGTTTTTTGCGGGATGGAATGCGGGGCAGTACATGAACGATCCGGCAGATGTAGCGGAGCAGGAGACAGAAAACGGGGCTGAGATCCTCACCGATGCTGAGACGTTACAGAAGCTGGATGAGGTGAAAAGCCTGATCGAAGAATACTATCTGAATGATGTCGACGCGGATATGCTCTCCGACTATTTATTTAAGGGAATTGCGGTCGGACTGGATGATGTATATGCGAATTACTATTCAGAGGAAGAACTGGAATCCGTGCTTGATTCGAGCCGTGGCAGTTATACCGGTATCGGAGCGACACTTGCACAGGATGGACAGTCCGGGACAATTACGGTCAATGATGTGTACGAAAATACTCCGGCGAGCGAAGCGGGACTACAGGTGGGCGATGAGCTGCTTGCGATAGACGATACAGCGCTTACAGATGTACAGCTGAGTGATCTGGTCTCTATGATTAAGAGTGAGGACGGAGATTTTTCGATCACGGTTTACCGTCCGTCAGACAAAAAGGAAGTCATCTTACCGATCATGCTTGGTGATGTGGAGCTTCAAAAGGTCTCGTATGAGATGAAGCAGAATGGGATCGGATATATAAAGATCGAAGAGTTTACAGAGACGGCAGTGGATCAGTTCTGTGAAGCGGTAGAGGCTCTGGAAGCTCAGAATATGCAGGCCCTGATCGTAGATCTGCGGGACAATCCGGGCGGGCTGCTGACTTCGGTGTGTGACATTCTGGACGAGGTGCTGCCGGAGAAGCTGCTTGTGTATACAGAGGATAAGAATGGCGGGCGTGAGGAGTATTATTCAGATCAGAGCCGGATAGTGGACTGCGAGATCGCAGTGCTGGTCAACGGAGGATCTGCGAGCGCGTCGGAAATCTTTGCCGGAGCGATGCAGGACTATGAGAGGGGACCGGTTATCGGTACAAAGACATACGGAAAGGGCATTGTACAGCGCACCTTTCCGCTCCGGGACGGATCAGCATTTAAAATGACGGTGGAAAAGTACTATACGCCGAATGGACAGGATATTAATGGAAATGGAATCACACCGGATATCATAGTAGAGGATCCCAAAGACGATACAGGAAGCGGGAAAACGCCGGAATCGGCCGGAGATGGGACAGATCAGGTGCTGGAAAAAGCGCTGGAGGTATTAGCAGAAGATTTGAACGCAGAATAAGCATTCCCCCACCTTCCGTGCGCGAAGCACGAAGCGGCGGGGCAGGAGCGATAGCGTTGCAGATAGAACGAGGAGAAGAGATATGGAAAACAGATACGTATTTCGGGAAGTATTAAGTGAGATTAAAGATGCTGCGGATGCGGCGGGAAATGTCATTACAAAAGAAGAGATCCGGGAGCGATTAAAGGAGCTGCCGCTCACTGAGGAACATTTTCAGATGATTTACAAGTACCTGGAGGAGCAGGGCGTGCGTGTGCCGGATGATGCAAAGGAGGCAGAAGAGCTTCCAAAGGAACAGGAGGAGCTGAGCCTTTCTATTTATCTGGAAGAGCTTAAGCGTCTGATTGAGGAATCAGATGTCGATGAAAATGAGCTGCTGCGCGATGTGATGGAGAAAAAGCCGCAGGCGCGGGAACGCCTGATCGAGTGGTATCTGCCGCTGATCTGCCAGATGGCAGACGAGTATGACGGAGGAGAGATCCCGGCAGAGGATCTGATCCAGGAGGGCAATATCGGTCTGCTTTTGGCAATGGATACGTTAGATACCTTTGACAGTCCGGCAGCTTGCCAGGCGCATTTGTTGAATTGTGTGAATCAGGCAATGGAGGATGCCATCCACGCAAATGAGGAGACGAAAAAGAGTAATGAGGGGATTGTAAGCCGCGTGAACCATTTAAATGAGGCGATTCACAATCTGGAGGAGGAGCTCGAGCATAAGGTATCGGTAGACGAGCTGTCGGCTTATCTGGAGATGCCGGCAGCAGAGATTGAAGACGTACTGCGTATGTCCGGCGATCAGATCGAGATTGAAAAGAATAGGTAAAATTGCTGTTAAAGTATTGAAATACGCCGGAAAAGGTATTTTCATCTCAGAAGAATCTGTGCTACAATAGGCAGGTAAAAAAGAACAGGAAATAGAAAAGACGGTTTGGGCCGCATAATGGAGGCAGACAAGGTGAAAAAGACGAAAATCATATGTACGATGGGACCGAATGCAGACAATGAAGAGACGCTCCGCGCGTTGATTGAGAATGGCATGGATGTTGCCAGATTCAATTTTTCGCATGGGGATTACGAAGAGCAGAAGGCACGAATGGATCTTCTGAAGCGCGTGCGCAAGGAGATGCACAGGCCGATCGCGATTCTGCTCGATACAAAAGGACCGGAGATCCGCACAGGAGTACTGGAAAACGGCGGGAAGGTACTGCTCAGAGAAGGCGAGGAGTTTACTCTCACTGCGACAGAGATGGCAGGCACTGAGAAAAAGGTATATCAGACGTATCCGCAGCTTTCGAAGGATGTGAAGCCGGGCGATACCATTCTGATCGATGACGGACTGATCGGGCTGAAGGTAAAAGAGATTCAGGGCAAGGACATTGTCTGTCGGGTCGTAAATGGCGGCGAACTGGGACAGCGCAAGGGTATCAATGTGCCGAATGTCAGTGTAAACCTTCCTGGTATTACCGCGAAGGATAAAAAGGATATTATTTTCGGTATTGAGCAGGGCATTGATTTCATCGCGGCCTCCTTTGTGCGCAATGCCGATGCGGTGCGTGAGATCCGCACAATTTTAAAGGAGCACAATGCTGAGCACATCGAGATTATCTCGAAGATCGAGAACAGCGAGGGCATTGAGAATCTGGATAAGATCATTCAGGCATCCGACGGAATCATGGTTGCACGTGGCGATATGGGCGTGGAGATCCCGGCTTATGAGGTGCCGCATGTACAGAAAATGATCGTAGAAAAATGCAACCAGAAGTACAAACCGGTAATTATTGCGACGCAGATGCTCGATTCAATGATCCGCAATCCGCGGCCGACCAGGGCAGAGGTGACGGATGTGGCAAATGCGATTCGTGAGGGCACGGATGCGATCATGCTCTCCGGCGAGACGGCGATGGGAAAATATCCGGTCGAGGCGCTGAAGATGATGGTAAAGATTGCAGAGTCCACGGAGCAGTACATGGATTATGACGTGCTGCCGGAGTACCGTTCTCTGCGCGGTGATGCAAACGTATCGAATGCAGTTGGTGTGGCAGCGGTGCGTACTGCGACGAATGTGCAGGCTGCCTGCATCGTGACTCCGACGGTATCCGGGCAGACGGCGCGACTGATGTCCAATTTCCGTCCGGCGGTTCCGATCTATGCGGTGACCCCGAATGAGTGGGCGCAGCGCAAAATGCAGCTCTACTGGGGCGTAACGCCGCTGAAGGGCTACGAGGAAGATACGACGGAGCATATCATTTCCCATGCAATGTATGTCGTAAAGCGTGAAGGTTATGTCAGGGAAGGTGACATGGTCGTATTTACAGCGGGTGACCCGGCAACGAACATGGTCAAAGGAAAAGGCGCGATGACGAATATGATGCATGTCATTGAGGCAAAGTAAAATAAGAAAAGATTAATAAATTTTTGATGCGAAATTCATTGGCTCCTGTTAAACTGATAGGAGGGATCTGTATGCGGTCTCTGCCTTCGGGACAGGAGCCGTTTGTATATGGATCAAAAATGGGAGGAGGAACGTTATGTTTACCATACTGGTATGTGATGATGAAAAAGATATCGTCGATGCGATCGAGATATATTTGGCCCAGGAGGGCTATCGCGTGCTGAAGGCGTATGACGGCCTGCAGGCGCTGGAGATTTTAAAGACAGAGGAGGTACATCTGATTTTGCTGGATGTGATGATGCCGAAGCTGGATGGTATCCATACGATGATGAAGATACGTGAGACGAGCAGTGTTCCGATCATTGTGCTGTCTGCGAAGTCGCAGGATACGGACAAGGTGCTCGGACTGAATCTCGGTGCGGATGACTATGTGGCGAAGCCGTTCAATCCACTTGAACTTCTGGCCCGTGTGAAATCCCAGATCCGCAGATATACAAATTTCGGCTCTGCGGAGCAGGCAGAATCCGAGCATATCTATCGCACCGGCGGGCTTGTGATGAATGATGACCGCAAGGAAGTCACGGTAGACGGAGAGCCGGTCAAGCTGACGAGGATCGAGTACAACATCCTTCTCTTCCTTGTACAGAACAAAGGCAAAGTATTTTCCATCGACCAGATCTACGAGCAGATATGGAAGGAGGAGGCGTATGGTGCGGATAATACGGTGACGGTCCATATCCGCCATATCCGTGAAAAGATCGAGATCGACCCGAAGAACCCGAAGTATCTGAAGGTGATCTGGGGCGTTGGCTATAAAGTGGAGAATCTGTAATGCAAATGCATCCGAGTAAATTTTCTGTCAGACTGCACCGAAGAGACGGCAACTGGATTTACCGGAAAAAGGTCAAGAACGTGCTGCTGGTACTGCAGGCGTTTCTGGCTGCCGTGCTGGCCTGGAGTTTTTTGACGTTCGCATTCTGGACGGAGGATTCCTGCAGCCTGAGCGAGCTGTCGAAAAGCTATGAGCAGAGCGATCTTTTTTTTCGGCAGGTGGATACGATACTGAAAAATAAAATCAGCGCGCAGGAGAACAGGGAGCTGTTTGAACAGGATGGACAGTACAATGCAGAAAAAGAGATCGATATTCAGTCCTATGGCAGTACCGGCAACACAGTAAAGGATATGAATACGACGTATCTGCTCTCAGATCTGCTTACATTCAGTGAAAACGGAGGGCTTGCGGCGCTGAAGGCCGCAGTGCAGAAGGCGTCTGCGATCGAGAACCGGCAGGAGGCCGGGGAGCTTCTGGATGGGCAGTCCGATACGTTAGAGACGATCCGGCCGGTCACCGGGATCACCTTATCAGAGTGCTCACGGTGGTATTCTGATTCCGCGAGCTTTGTATTCAACACTTATGTGCGTCTGGCACAGGTGTGTGAGGACATTGCGGCCCGTTATCAGCAGTATACGGACGGAGAGCAGTCACTCTGGTCTGAAAATGCGCCTTCGAATCTGCGCTACTGTATTGAGAATACGGCAACAGGAGATCTGTATACGAATTTTGGAGCAGAGAGCTATGACGCCGGTGCAGAGATTTTGCAGGAGCGTCCGGAATATACGATGCTCTACGAGGGTGAGCGGAGCTATAACATCATGGTGGCAAATCAGGATAATGTGCTGAATGCGGAGGCAGAGGCGTGGTTTTTGAATGATCGCTTTGTCAGCACGAATGAGAAGGTACTGCTTGCGATCGATCAGAGCTATCCGGTGAATGATGAGCTGCGTACTTATGCGGACTATTTTGCGAACCGGGAGACGATTGTATGGGTCTCGGTGACAGGCATCGGGATCAGTGGGGTACTTCTTTTGATCTGCTTTGTACTCTCGCTTGTCGGAGCCGGCCTGGAGGAGGGGCGTCTGGCGCCTCGGATTTATGCAGTCGATAAGGTGCCGACCGAGCTGGCGGCCGGGATCTATGCGGTGCTTGTCATGCTTATTGTGATTTTTCTGAACTGGAAATGGCACAGCCCGGAGGATATGTTTGAGCCGGAACGGGTCGCATGGGCGCTGCTTGCGGCAGGGCTCTGGCAGCTGTTTCTCTCTGCCTGTATGGGATTTATGCGGCGTCTGCGCTCCCACAAGCTCTGGCACAACAGCATCTGCCGCATGCTGCTCTATACGTGGAAACAGGTTACTTCTACGCGCGCGGCATCCGGACAGCTTTTGTTTTTCTATATCATGGTCATCGTTTTGAACTTTCTGTTTCTGCTGCTCTTTAAACGCTCCGGCATTTTTCCGGTGCTCGTCATCGACATGATTGTGCTGCTGTTTCTTTTGCGTGACATGGCGGGGAAACAGAGTGTATGGGAAGGAATCCATCAGATATCAAAGGGAGATTTATCCTATAAGATTGATACGACGACGCTGACCGGAGAATCCTATGAGATGGCACAGGCAGTGAATGAGATGGGAGACGGGCTGCAGGAAGCGGTCGAAGCAATCATCAAAAATGAGCGGCTGAAGGCAGAACTGATCACAAATGTTTCACATGATCTGAAGACACCTCTGACCTCCATTGTCAATTATGTAGATCTCCTGAAGCGGGAGAATCTGCAGGGGGAGAAGGTACAGCACTATATCGAAGTGCTCGATCAGAAATCACAGCGCCTGAAGCAGCTCACGGAAGATCTGGTCGAGGTGAGCAAGATCAGCTCCGGCAATGTGGAGCTGCATATGACCATTCTGCAGGTACAGGCGATGCTCGACCAGGCATATGGAGAATTTGAGGATCGCTTTGAGGAAAAGGGGCTGACACCGGTATGGAATCTACCGGCGGAGCCGGTGATGATTGAAGCGGATGGCCGACAGTTCTGGCGGGTACTGGAAAATCTTTTTGGCAACCTATGCAAATATGCAAAAGAGAACAGCAGCTTTTCTGTCACGGTAAAGACAGAAGCGGAACAGGTCATCATCACCGTCGCAAATACGGCGAAGGAGGCACTGCATGTTTCAGCGGAGGATCTCATGGGACGCTTTGTACGGGGAGACCGCAGTCGAAATACGGAGGGCAGCGGGCTCGGTCTTTCGATTGCCAAAAGCCTTACAGAGCTGCAGGGCGGAGGCTTTTCCCTGCGGGTATCCGAAGACCGGTTTGCAGCGATCATTACCTTCCCGCAAAAAGAAAGGCCGCAGAAGCCTGAATTATAAACAAAATGGAAGTTATCTGAAATTTCTGTGAAATGAAGACCGGTATCGTTGACATTCTTCTGGTTCGGGGGTAAAGTGTTATAATTAGCATGGAACAAACACAAGGGGGATGGTCTTAAATGAGAAGACGATTGGAACAATTTATGCAGGGACGCTATGGGACAGATGAACTAACGAAGTTTCTGATGGCGATCTGCCTGATCCTGTTGCTGGCGAATACATTTACAAGGCAGCCGCTGCTGTACTGGCTGGCGCTGGTGCTGATCGGGTACTGCTATTTCCGCATGTTTTCGCGGAATATTTCCGGGCGCAATGAGGAGAACCAGAAATATCTTTCCTGGACGGCCGGGATTCGCAGGAGCTTTACGCAGACAAAGAACCGCATTGTGCAGAGTAAGGACTACCATATTTACAAATGTCCGGTCTGCGGACAGAAGATCCGCATCCCGAGAGGAAAAGGAAAAATCTGTATCACCTGTCCGAAGTGCAGACATGAGTTTGAAAAGCGAAGCTGACCACGAAAGGTGAGAGATTCAGATATGTTCGGATATATTTATGTAAATGAGCAGGAGCTCAAGCTGAAGGACTATACGGCATACCGCAGTTTTTACTGCGGATTATGCCGTAATTTGCATCAAAGGTATGGACGTACTGCTCAGATGATGTTAAACTATGACCTGACGTTTCTGGCCATTTTGCTGACCGGGCTGTATGAGCCGGAGACAAAGGCAGAGGAGTACCGCTGTATTCCGCATCCCTTTCAGAAGCATCGGATGACGGAGAATGAAGCCGTAGCATATGCGGCGGATATGACGGTGCTGCTGTCTTATCAGAAAATGCAGGACGACTGGAAGGATGAAAAGAGCGTACCCGGATTCGCCGTATCCATGCTGCTTCGGAAGGATTATCAGAAGCTGATGGAGCAGTACCCGCGGCAGGGACGCGCGATTGAAGAAAATATTCGCCTGCTTTCAGAGGCGGAGCAGCAGAATCAGAAGGATATCGACTATGTATCCGGTCTGACCGGGCGCTTTTTGGCGGAGATTTTTGTCTGGAAGGATGATATCTGGCAGGAGGAACTGCGGAATATGGGCTTCTACCTTGGAAAGTTTGTGTACCTGATGGATGCGTTAGAAGACGTAGAAAAGGATCGGAAGAAGGGCAATTACAATCTTTTTCTGGAGAGCGGAGAGGTCTGGAGCAAGGAACAGGCGCCCAAATATAAGGAAATACTGACAGCAATGGCCGCAGAGGCCGCGCGCTCCTTTGAGCGTCTCCCGATCATCACGTGTGCAGACATTCTGCGCAATATTCTGTACTCCGGTGTCTGGTGCCGGTATCTGATGGTGGGAGAGCGGGAAAGGCAGCGCAAGGAGAAGGTCATGGATCAGCGCCGTCAGAAGTGAGGAGAGAGTATGAAAAATCCATACGAGATACTGGGGGTTCCGGAAAATGCCTCCGAGGATGAGATCAAAAAGGCATACCGGAGACTCAGCCGGAAATACCATCCGGATGCCAATATCAATAATCCGAATAAAGCAGAAGCAGAGGAAAAGTTTAAAGAAATTCAGCAGGCGTATCAGCAGATCATGCAGCAAAAGGAGCAGGGAAGCAGCTATGGCGGAGGCTATGGAAGCTCCTCCTACGGAACAGGGAGCGCCGGAACCGGCAGTTATGGAAATTATGGCGGTTACGGTGGCTTTGGCGGCTTTGGCGGATATGGGAATACAGGTGGTTCACAGTCTTCTTCCGGAACCGGATGGTCAGAGGAGGATGTGCGGATGCAGGCAGCAGAAAATTATATCCGTAACCACGCCTATGATGAGGCACTCCATGTGCTCTCAGAGCTTTCGAACCGTAACGCCCGCTGGTATTATTTAAGTGCAATGGCGAATTCCGGACAGGGCAACAACATCACGGCAAAGGAGCATGCGCAGCGTGCCGTCTCCATGGAGCCGAACAATATGCTTTACCGTCAGCTGCTGCAGCAGCTTGAGAACGGCGGTCAGTGGTATCAGACGATGGGACAGGAGTATGGCAATCCATTCGAGGGAAGCGGAGACTGGTGTATGAAGCTCTGCCTTCTGAATGCGTTTTGCAGCTGCTGCTGTGGTGGCCGGGCGATGCCGATTTTCTGCTGCTAGAAAAGAATCTTATAAAGAAAACGAAAATAGAAATGCCAGGGTCAAATACCTTTTGACCCTGGCATCTTTCAATGCAAAAATATGTACTTACGCTTCCAGATCCGACGCGCAGTGCGGATACTTGACCGCATCCTTGTGGATCTCGGACTTGCAGTACGAACAGATCTTGGTCGTGACCTCCGGCTCTGGCTGCGGAGCCGGACGGTGCAGCCTGTTCATACTCTTTCTACCTTCTTTCCTTACAGGCACTTATTTTTTCGGACTGCGGTGCTTTGCGAGGAAGTTGTTGATACGGTCGGACGGATTGAGCAGGTCACTGATCGAGCCATCGTGATTTAAGGTATCGATCAGAAGTGCGATGTATTTGCTCATGTCGCATCCGGTGTAGTACGGCTTCTCCAGAAGCTCCGGCGCCTGGTAGACAAGGTTTGTCGTGAGCATCGCGTGGAACAGACCATCCTCATAGGCACGGTCAAATTTTTCAAAACCGCTGGTGAACAGTCCGAAGGTCGCACAGATAAAAATCCGGCCTGCGTTGCGCTTCTTCAGCTCGCGTGCGACGTCAATCATGCTGTCTCCTGAGGAGATCATATCGTCGATGATGACAACGTCTTTGCCACTTAAATCAGATCCGAGGAACTCATGGGCCACGATCGGATTGCGACCGTCTATCACGTGTGCGTAGTCGCGGCGTTTGTAGAACATACCCATATCGACACCAAGAATGTTCGCCATATAGATCGCACGGCTGGCAGCGCCCTCATCCGGGCTGATAATCATCAGATGATCGGAATCGGTCTGAATATCCGGAGCCGCACGGTAAAGTCCCTTGATGAACTGGTAGACCGGCTGGATCGTCTCAAAGCCGTGCAGAGGGATCGCATTCTGCACCCGCGGGTCGTGTGCGTCAAAGGTGATAATATTTTCCACACCCATTTTTACGAGCTCTTGCAGGGCGAGTGCACAGTCCAGCGACTCACGGCCATTGCGCTTGTGCTGGCGGCTCTCGTAGAGGAACGGCATGATGACGTTGATCCGGCGCGCTTTTCCGCCAACGGCTGCGATGATGCGCTTCAGATCCTGAAAATGATCGTCCGGAGACATGTGGTTCGTATATTTTCCAACGGAGTAGGTCAGGCTGTAGTTGCAGACATCTACGAGCAGATAGAGATCCGCGCCGCGGACAGAATCTTTGATGACACCTTTTGCCTCTCCGGATCCAAAACGAGGAACACTGGCATTGATCAGATAGGAGTCCCGTGCGTAGGTGCGCAGCTGAGGGCTGTCCAGATGCTCATGCTCCCGTTCCTTTCTCCATTCGACGATGTGGGCGTTGATCTTATTGCCGAGCGCCTCACAGCTCTTCAGGGAAATGATTCCGAGTTCACCGACCGGAATCGTTTCAAGGTTGCGTTCATAACCAGATTGGAATTCCATTTTAATCCTCCGTGTTTGCTGACATTTTACGAGGTTATTTTACCCGCAAAACATGGTTTGGTCAAGGCATCGTTTTGCGGGGGGACAGTTTTTTCTGAATCCGGATGTCGTCACCGAAGAGCCGCAGCATCTGATAATTGCTGGAGATGCGGGAGAAGATGCGCTCTGAATATGTGTCGGCAAACGTACCAAGCGTCAAATTCGTGGAGATCAGCGTACTTCTGCGGCGCAGGATCCGTTCATTCAGGATCAGAAAAAGCTGTGAGGAGACGAAAGAGTTTACAAGCTCTGTCCCCAGGTCATCGATGATCAGAAGGTCGCATTCAAAAATGTGCTGCTGCAGTTCTTTTGCACGGTCTTCTGAGGAACGGCCGAAGGTCGTTTCAGCAAAGCGTTCGAAGAGCCGGAAAGCAGAAAAATAGATGACGGAATGGGCGCTTTCGATCAGTTCCTTTGCAATACAGTGTGACAGAAAGGTCTTTCCGAGTCCGGTGTTGCCGTAGAGAAACACATTTTCAAAGCTGCGGTCGAAGTCCTGCACGAAACGGCGGCATTCGGTAAGGGCATATCTGGCACAGTCCCTTGCGCTGAGTCCGGTGACAGGATCAGTCTGCTCTGCAGAATAATAGTCAAGAGAGAAGGCAGAGAAGGTTTCTTCTTTTAAAAGCTCCTTCAGATTCGACTGGGCATAGAGCAGATCTAAAGTGGCCTGCCGGAAGCAGTGACATTTTTTTGTGCCGATATATCCGGTATCCTGACAGTCCGGGCAACGGTAAGTCATCTGCAGATAATCAGACGGATATCCGGCGGAAGTAAGAATCTCGCTGCGGCGTTTTGAGAGTGCGGTGATCGACTGCTGCAGTGTGGCTACGGCGTCCTTACCTGCAGGAGTATCCGAGAGCAGTTGTCTTGCACAGGCAGTGCTTGCCGAGGCGATCTTCCGGTCGATTTCTGAAAATTCCGGAAATTTTCCGTAGATCTCTTCCTGCCTAGCTGAGAGTTCCTGCTGATCCTTTGCCTGCTGGCGCTGGTAGTCCCGCATAATTGTATCATATTGTGTGTTTGTCAATCCCATAATTTACCTCTCAGGTGTGCTGTCCGAGCAGCTGCTTTTCCAGTGCGGTGTAATCATAACCGCGCTGCGCAAAATTGTTGAAGCGGTTGCCCTGCGGTGTATCCTGCTTTTTCATCGCCTGCTTTTGCTGCTGTTCTTCTTCACGCTCCTGATCAAGCCTGCGGACATCCGACAGCGATGTGACCTTGTTCTTTTTCCAGCGCTGCAGAATTTTATCTGCATACTGGAAGCTTGGCTGGTGAATCTGGCTGATCGTACGGTTACAGGCCTCCAGGATCACCTCAAGCGAGAATGCATAGTCATTGAGCCAGCGTGCCATCAGTTCCGTCTCAGGTGCAGCCGGACTGCGCCCCTTGATTCCGAAGGCATTCAGAATCGTGTAATAGTTCTTATTATAAGAGCTGGATTCCTGGCGGGCCTGTGCGACTGTAGAGATCCCGGATTCCGCCCATGAAAGTGCGATCTTGCGCATGTAGTGGCGGCTGAAGGTCCCTTTGGAGACGCAGTATTCGATCAGGTATTCAATCAGGTCCGGAGAAAATTTTAACGTATCATAATAATAGATGAATTCAGACTGCTCGGAGGAGTTCAGAGGGCGCTGCAGATACTGTTCGGCAATGAAGAAGAGCTGGCGCACTTCTTTTTGCTCACTAAGCGCCGCGAGCTGCTCCCGGCTCATTACGGCGGCAGGCTCCGGCTCTTTTGCAGCGGCTGCTTCCTTCTGGCGTACTTCTGTCGCTGCGGCGTATCCGATCATGCGCTCTGTCACGCGCCCAAGCTCCGGGGAAGCAGCTGTAGCAGCCGATGTGCGCAACGGGTCGGCTTCGGGTGGTGCCTCCTCCTGCGTTGTGGGCAGGTCGGAGAAGGTGATGGAGATCAGGTCTCCGTGAGTATTCATTTTGAGATGTACAAGATCCTGCTTTTCCCAGTAGAGCAGTGCACGACGGATATCATTTTCCGTATGCTCCAGCACATCTGCGATCGAAGAGAGCGAGAGCTCACGGCCGGTATTGGCACAGCGCAGAAGGTACAGATAGACCTTGACAAATTCTCCGTTCGCCTGTGGCATGTACTGATCTATAAACGTATTTTTTACGACTGTTACGCCTTCCGGAGTATCCGTGTAAATTTTCATAATTGCATTCACTCCCTGATTATGTCAAGCGGTAGGGTATTCCCGCGAGCACTTTACGTTTTGAGACGCCCTGTAAAGCATGCAGGGCGCTGCCTTTAAGTATAGCATATCCGTGAACAAAAGAGAACAGCAAATTCAGTGAGGAATGCGGATTCACCGTTGTGGAAAGAGAAAAAGTGCATAAAGTGGACAATGTGGACAACCTGCGAAAACGGTTGACGATAATAGGATAAAAAACAGGAGAAAAGGCAAAAAAGAAGGAAAAATGTCAAATACTTATGTAAATTATATTTTCCACAAAAAAATCCACATGCCGGTGCACGGAAAATGTGCATAAGCATGTGGATAGTGTGGATAACTACATTCCAAGCAGATTTTCTCCAATTTTTACAACGTCTCCGGCGCCCATAGTTATCAACAGATCCCCGGGGACACAGTTTTCCAGAAGAAAATTCTCAATTTCGTCAAAGGTGCGGAAATACCAGGCATCTTTTCCCATTGCAGCAAGACGCTTGCGGATATCATCTGAGCTGATGCCGAGCGTATCGGTCTCACGTGCCGCATAAATGTCAGCGAGCACAATTTTATCTGCCAGTGAAAGCGCCTCGGCGAAATCATCAAGCAGCGCCTTGGTCCGCGTGTAGGTGTGTGGCTGGAAGACACACCATACATGCTTGCATGGAAAATTCTTTGCCGCGCGCAGAGTCGCTTTGATCTCGGTTGGGTGATGTGCGTAGTCATCAATAATCGTCACGCCACCAATGACGCCTTTTTTCTGGAAACGTCGGTCTGTGCCGTGGAAGCTCAAGAGCCCATCGGCCATGACGGAAGCTGGGATGCCGAGCAGATCGCCGGATGCAAGTGCGGCGACGGCATTTGAGACATTGTGCTCACCCGGAACAGAAAGGGCGAAATGTCCGAGCATGGTGCCTTCCTTTATAAGATCAAAGCTTCCGCATCCGAGCTCATCGTAGGAGACATTCTGAGCCTGATACGCTCCGGAATCGATGCCAAAGGTCACGATACGGCAGGAAAGACCGTCCGTGATCTCGGAAAGGTTCGGGATAGCGGCATTGATGATAAGAGTACCGTCTGCCGGGAGCTTTTTGGCAAAGAGACGGAAGGAGTGGCGGATATCATCGAGATCTTTAAAGAAGTCAAGGTGATCTGCATCAATGTTCAGGATAATAGCCTGTTTCGGATACAGAGAAAGGAAGCTGTTCGTATATTCACAGGCTTCCGTGATAAAATTGTCGGAATGGCCGATCCGGACGTTGCCCCCGATCGACGGAAGAATGCCGCCGACTGAGATCGTCGGATCCATATCTGCGCCCATCAGAATATGGGAGAGCATGGAGGTCGTCGTCGTTTTTCCATGTGTTCCGGATACGGCGATCGGCATCTTGTAGTTCTGCATCAGCTCTCCGAGCAGCTCTGCGCGGGTCAGCATCGGGATATTGGCTGCTTTGGCCGCGGCAAATTCCGGGTTGTCCGGATGAATAGCCGCTGTGTAGACGACAACATCGATGTCCGGTGTGATATTGGCTGCGCTTTGCGGATAATGAATCGTAGCGCCCATGCCGGTCAGCCAGTCTGTGAGCGGAGATTCTTTCGAGTCCGATCCGGATACCGGGAAGCCACGCTTCAGAAGGACTGCTGCAAGACCGCTCATGCTGATGCCGCCGATACCGATAAAATGAATATGTACAGGTATTTCATAATTTATTTGATACATAGTTTTAGTCGCTCCTTTTAGGTTGGTTGCTGCTGTTTAAATCCAGTTATACAATATCCATTATACACATATTTTTTCAAAAGGGAAAGCTCGTTTTCCGGATGGGAGGAAAACATATTGGATGATTGGCAAAATAACGAAAAAAAGGTGCTGTTTTGGTGAGAAACGAAAGTTATTTTCGTAAATAAAAAGGATGGTGATAGCAAAAATGCACAAAAAATAGAGAAAAAACAAGAAAACTGTCGCACATATATGATAGTGTTGTGAAACCTAAAAAACAGGAAATTAAGCTATTTATGATAAAAAAATAAAAAAAATTAACAAAAACTTGTAAAAAATGTTCGCTATTTACGAAACATGTGTTATAATAAACAAGAGCAACTATTCAGAACCGTACAGTTCACACATTTGTACGCATTCAGGAATCGTTTCGAAAAATATACTTCAAGGGGTGATACCGTGGTTAAAAAAGAGATGATCGCTATGCTTCTGGCCGGTGGCCAGGGCAGCCGACTTGGGGTACTGACTTCCAAAGTTGCCAAACCGGCAGTTGCATTTGGAGGCAAGTACCGTATCATTGATTTTCCACTGAGCAATTGTATTAATTCCGGTATAGATACAGTCGGCGTGCTGACACAGTACCAGCCGCTTCGATTGAATACGCATATAGGAATCGGAATTCCGTGGGATCTTGATAAAAATGTAGGTGGAGTGACTGTACTGCCGCCGTATGAAAAAGTAGGAAAGACAGAGTGGTATACCGGTACCGCAAATGCGATTTACCAGAATCTCGCATATATGGAGTCCTTCAATCCGGATTATGTACTGATTCTTTCCGGAGATCATATTTACAAAATGGATTATGAAGTGATGCTGGATTTTCACAAGGCACACAATGCGGATGTCAGTATCGCGGTGATGCCGGTTCCGCAAGAAGAGGCCAGCCGTTTCGGTATTGTCGTGACAGATGAGACTGGACGGATTACGGAGTTTCAGGAAAAGCCGGCTCATCCAAAGAGCAATCTTGCTTCGATGGGTATCTACATATTTACATGGAAGGCATTAAAAGAGGCATTGATCGCCCTGTCTGAGCAGAACAATTGTGATTTCGGAAAGCATGTGATTCCGTATTGTCATGAAAAAGGCGAGCGCCTTGTCGCGTATGAGTATAATGGCTACTGGAAGGATGTCGGGACACTCGGTTCTTACTGGGAAGCCAATATGGAGCTGATTGACATTATTCCGGAGTTCAATCTTTATGAAGAATTCTGGAAAATTTATACGAAAAACGATATTCTTCCACCGCAGTATATTTCAGAGGATGCGGTACTGGATCGTTGCCTGATCGGTGATGGCACAGAGGTGTACGGTGAGGTACACAATTCCATCATCGGCTGTGGAGTTGTGATTGAGAAGGGTGCAATCGTCCGGGATTCGATTATCATGCAAAATGCGGTGATCAAAGAAGGAGCCGTGATCGATAAGGCGATTATCGCGGAGCAGGCTGTGATCGGAGAGCGTGCGCAGCTTGGCGTGGGTGAGGAAGTCCCGAACAAGGTAAAGCCTGCTGTCTATGCATTTGGACTGACAGTGATTGGAGAGAAGGCGGTTGTTCCGCCGGATGTAAAGATCGGAAAGAATACCGCTATCACAGGCGTTACGCTTTCGGAGGATTATCCGGATGGAGTGCTCGCAAGCGGTGAGACTTTGGATAAGGCAGGTGATGTGGCATGAGAGCGGTAGGTATTATTCTTGCAGGTGGCAACAGTTTCCGGATGAAGGAGCTGTCGAACAAACGGGCAATTGCCGCAATGCCGATTGCCGGGAGCTTCCGCAGCATTGACTTTGCCCTGAGCAGTATGTCGAATTCCAGTATTCAGCGGGTAGCGGTGTTGACACAGTACAATTCCAGATCGCTGAATCAGCATCTGAGCTCTTCGAAATGGTGGGATTTCGGAAGAAAGCAGGGTGGACTGTTCGTATTTCCGCCGATGGTTACTTCGGACAATGATTTCTGGTACCGCGGTACCGCAGATGCGATCCATCAGAACCTGGATTTCCTAAAGGAATGCCATGAACCATACGTGGTCATTGCTTCCGGCGATTGTGTATATAAGCTGGACTATGCGAAGGTGCTGGAATACCATATCGCAAAGAAGGCAGATATCACGGTTGTATGTAAGGAGCTGCCGAGCACGGAGGATGCGACCCGGTTTGGTGTGCTCAAGATGAACAGCGACAACCGCATTACTCAGTTTGATGAAAAGCCGATGGCAGCAATGTCACATACGATTTCATGCGGCATTTATGTGATCCGGAGGCGTCAGCTGATTGAGCTGATCGAGCGGTCGATAGAAGAGGGAAGGCACGATTTCGTAAAGGATGTCCTGATCCGCTACAAAGACGTCAAGCGCATCTACGGATACAAGCTCGACAGCTACTGGAGCAATATCGCATCGGTGGAGTCCTATTACAAGACGAACATGGATTTCCTGAAAAAGGAAGTCCGGGATTACTTCTTCAGGGAGTATCCGGATGTGCATTCCAAAGTGGACGATAATCCACCGGCCAAATATAATCCGGGCTGCCAGGTAAAGAACAGTCTGATTGCCAATGGTTCCATTATAAACGGATACGTGGAAAATTCTGTTATCTTCAAAAAAGTATTCGTTGGAGAGAACTGCGTCATCAAGAATTCGATTGTATTGAACGATGTATATCTTGGCGATAATGTGTACCTTGAAAACTGCATCGTGGAGAGTCGTGATACGATACGGGCCAATACACGCTATGTCGGCGAGAAAGACATAAAGCTTGTGATCGAATCGAATGAACGGTATGTTCTGTAACGGACAGGATAAAGGAAAAGAAAAATAGAATAAAAACCACGGGGGAAAGATGTATGACGATAACCGACGTTAGAGTTAGGAAAGTTGCAAAGGATGGAAAAATGAAGGCAGTTGTTTCCATTACACTGGATGAAGAGTTTGTAGTGCACGACATTAAAGTAATAGAAGGCGAGAAAGGGCTGTTCATCGCAATGCCAAGCCGCAAGGCAGCAGACGGTGAGTACCGCGACATCGCGCATCCAATCAATTCACACACAAGAGAGCGCATTCAGAAAGTGATTCTGGAGGAATACGCCAAGGCAACAGACCTTCCGGAGGAAGAGTAAAACATCATGGGTTAGGCATCACATAATCTCCGTAAAAAATAGAACATAAACGATATTATACAAGAACAAAGAGAGAGGACCGACGCAGGAGCGTCGGCCCTTTTTTCTGAAATCTGATATACTTGGATTTGCTAAGAGGACAGGAGCAGGTCAGCGGAAGGAGAGATATACAATGTCATTACAAAAAGCGGAACAGTTTTTACAGAATAAAGGCTTTCTGGATCATGTGATCCGTCTGGAAGAGTCGACAGCAACCGTGGTGGAGGCTGCGGAGGCACTCGGTGTAGAGCCGGGACGGATCGCGAAGACAATGTCATTTTTACAGGGAGAGCAGGCGGTGCTGATTCTGACTGAAGGAACGGCCCGTGTGGACAATCGCAAATATAAGGATACGTTTCACATGAAGGCAAGGATGATTCCATTCGAGGAGGTCGAAGCGACCATCGGACATGCGCCGGGCGGAGTATGTCCGTTTGGAGTCCATGAGGGGATAGCTGTTTATCTGGATGAGAGCCTGAAGGCATTTGACACCGTTTACCCTGCTGCTGGCGATGACCATAGTGCAGTAAAGCTCACAATCGCGGAATTGGAGCAGGTATGTGACGCAAAGGGATGGGTAGATGTCTGCAAAGCTCAGTAAAACGGAAATCAGGATTTTATGCGATTGCCTACAGCAATGCGGAGAAGCAGCAGGCAAAGAACGATTCATTTTCTGCGAAAGCAGTTGGAATTACCGAATAAACATGATAGAATGTTTGTAGAATTGCGGGAGCTGCTTCGCAGCAGAGCAATTCGTAGACATCATAGAATGAAACGGATAGAAAGAGATCCTTAAACGGACAGAAGCAGGCGGTGAAAAATATGGAAAAGACGGTTGGAATTGCGGAACTGACCAGTATTACTTATGGAATAGCGGCATCCGATGCGATGCTGAAGGCGGGACAGGTGCGGATGCTTCGCTCGGCGCCGATGTGCCCGGGCAAATATCTGATTGTG